>Ga0315282_10003908_pt1 | contig 26391 bp, 24 predicted proteins | sample YL17G07_20_MG_FD_203693 | JGI IMG/M metagenome (GOLD analysis project Ga0315282, IMG submission 203693) | Sediment microbial communities from Yellowstone Lake, YNP, Wyoming, USA - YL17G07_20 | ecosystem: Environmental > Aquatic > Freshwater > Lake > Sediment | place: USA: Wyoming | collected... | reverse complement strand
AATCCTAGGCTGTGACGGTTGGGGCACTTACAAAGTTTTCTCAGAGAATAATGGTATCTTGCTTCAAAGATGCTGGGCGCATCTTATCAGGGAAGTAAAAAAAATCTGCAAGGGTGTAAAAGATTTAAACGATGCTTATGTCTGGATATGTGATATGTTTGAAGAGATACAAAAGCTCAGGAAGATAAAGAGCAAGAAGATTAGGCAGATAGGATATGATCAACTTATTGCTGAGATGGATAGGTGGGTTCAAATATACTTTGCCCATGATGGCATGAGGGAGATAGTGAATAAAGTAAAGAATGGCAAAGAGTTTTGGTTTACCTGCGTATTACATCCAGAAGTTGAACCAACAAATAATCATGCAGAACGCGGACTTTGGAAATTTGTAGTAATTAAAAAGATCATAGGTTGTCTGCGAAGCGAACAGGGAAAACGAAATATGCAGGTTATGCTGAGTGTTTTTCAAACATGGAGGCTGCAAGGATTGAATCCTTACAGGGAATTAAGGGCTATCCTCTAGAACCTAATACATACTCTTCTTCAAAAGGTTTATATATATCATCCAGACACAAATCTTCTATGAAAAAATCTTTGGTATTTGAGGTATTGTTCTTGACTATACTGTTCTTGTTCTCAGTATACATGTGGTCCCTGCCTATAAAGAACAATCCTTTACCTTATGGTGAGGTTGATTCAGCACATCATTTTGGAATTGCTGATTATATTACTGAAAAAGATATGATAGGGGAATTTTATAAACCCGCCTTCCTTTATTTTTTATACTCTCAAAGAAGCATCCTTGGTGGAGGTAAGATTAGTACAGAAAGCCCCTATCCTCCCAACTTTTTTATAAATGAGGCAATAGCCCAAATAATTGGAGGAGATAGGGTTGCATCTTATTATCTTTTTTTAGCAATTCTGTGTACTTCTGTTATCTTATCTTCTTATTTTTTTATAAGAAAACTTTTTGGAGTTATTCCTGCTTTTTTGTCAACTTTATTAATTATGGCTTCTAAAATTGATATTCTAACTTTTATCATGGGCCAGTACGTTATCTTAGTTAGTTTTGCATGTTTACCTCTAATACTGTATTGCTATTATAAATATATTAACTCATTTCTTACCCGTAAGCCAAAACCAATATATCTTTATATAATGGCTTTTTTCCTTGCTACACAATATTTTAATCATTTTTGGTCTTTAGTAGATACAGCCGTTACTCTGTTAATATTCACTATCTTTCTTATCATAAAGGAAAAAAAGTTTCCCTTTAGTATTAAGCACGCAACTATAGCTTTAGTCATTTTCTTTGTTGTTCTAGGACCCTTTATTCATAAATCTGTGATGTCACTTCAAGTTGAGATGTTCTCCGGAACAGCAGCAACCGACATCTCCGATAATTGGTTAGGTCTTTTCAAGTGGTACACCAGTGGTTACGCTAAAATTGCGGTCGGTCAAGAAATCTTTTCTTATAAGGAGATGCATGGACAGTGGACACTACCTTTATTAATAATCGGGGTATTGTTCCTTCTGCTAAGAAGAAAAAGAGAAGACTTATTATTATTAAGCTGGCTTTTGGCACTCTATATTATACTCCATTTTGATATATTCTTGGGATGGGGTGCTTCCAGACTTTTTAGATCTGTTAATGACGTACCTTACATATTTTATCCGTTAACAGCTATTGGCTTTATGGGAGTATTAGCACTTATAAAGGTACAATTTAGGATTAAAAAATATATAAAATATGCTTTTATTGCAATTTTTTTGGTGTTATTCGTAAACTTCAATTTGAAGTTAAGCTTCGAAATGCTTGATAAAGCTTATCAATATCCTTTAAGGATAAATCCTAGTCAATATCAAGCGGCATTATGGATGAAAGAGAATATTGATGAAAACTCGATTGTATATCCGCAAGGTACCCTAATACCAAAAACTAAAAGGTTTATTAGAGTCGTTTCACATATAACCAATTTGGAATATGATGATGATTTAGAATTACTAAGAAGTCTTCACCCAGATCTGAATATTTCAATAACCCACTATTTTGTTGATTATTCTGAACTTATTATGTTCGGTATGAAAAAAGAGATGGAAGCTTTGCAGCAATGGGAGAAAACGAATTTTGCTAACATTTCCCCAATATACGATAAAAACAATATAAGGATTTATGATGTCAGAAACAAATAAGATGAAATTTGGGATTAAGGAATTAATAATATTGATCTTAATAGCCTCACTGGTATTCTTCTTTTTAAATTACTCTTGGATTGGTGTAAGATTGTGCATTGGAATTTTACTTTTATATTTCATTCCTTTTTATATATTTCTTGACTCATTTAACCTAGCGATAGAAGAAAAATTGATTTTTTCTTTCTTTATAAGTATAGGGCTAATTCCTCTAATAGTTTATTATATTTCTAGACTCCTAGTTTCTGTTAGACTTAGTATATTAGTTAGTTTTTTAATCCTTATAGTAGGCTCTTTTATTTTTAGGAAATTCTATAAAGGAAAAAAATCATTATTTGTTTAATTTAGCATTCAACAAAAAAGAAATAACTATGACAATTAAGGGTATTGGAATAACGTGATATTTCACGTTTAGGCCAATTATTCCCACATAATAACTAATCAATCCAACAATTATTGTCCCAACAACAACACTTAGAACAATTCTTTCTTTAAAATCTATATCATCTATCCAATATATCATAATAAAATACCCTGGTAATAGTATCATATAAAAAAGAGAAAATACTGTTCGGATTATTGACACCATATCTTCTCTATAGAATATTACTTTGAATACAATTAAACATGTTACAAACATAATCCCTAAATACAATCCTTCTTCTCTTATTTTTTCAAGCAATTGTTTGTTCTTCAATACAATCCGCCTCAGGTTTTTTGTTTTCCAATATAACCATTATATTGTTCGAAAATACCACTTCTATGTTTTCATTCTCTGCTAGTTTTGATGCCATAATCATGTTAAACTGCGCTAATTCAGGCTGTCTACTAACCTTATCAAAGACAAAATAATCATAATTGCATATATCTCTTTCACGAACACCAAATTCATTCTTATATTCTTCCGTATAATCTCCTGAAGTTAGGAATGAAGTTCTATGAAATAGAAATCCTGCAACATCCCTGCTTAAATAGCTTCTTTTTATTTTTTTTTCATTCAAGGCTCGTATATAATCTTCCGTCTGTACTAAATAAGCTGTTCTTTTTGTGAGCCATAGAATTGATGTTTGGCTGTAGGGATCCCCATAAAAAAAGAACACTTTTGCATCTTTGGGGCTGTTAGAATGAAACCATGAGAGCCCATTTAACCTTTCTTTTTCTATTATACTATATGAACCGGGTTTGCTGTAGTTGAAACCCACCAAAGGGATTAATAATAATATACTTAAGCATATAGAATAAACTTTTTTCCAGTTTTTAAAAATGAGTTTTACCAAAAAATAGATGCAAATCCCAAAGAATACGGCAAAGTAAAGTGGCCAAAAGTACCTATTTTGCATACCTCTATTGCCTATTGTCCCTCCAAGATAATTGGAGTATCCAACAAATAGCATATAAAATCCAGCTAAAAATGATATGTGCATACTCTTAAACTGTTTTAAGGATATTAACATCCCAAATATAATTAGTATGAACAAAATACCAAAGGATTTTATATCTACAACAGGAATACCTCCGTGTAGTTCACCAAGATAAGGTTTATTTACATTTATAATTGAATCTCCAACAATACCTGCACCAACGCTCAATCTGAATAGTAATATGAAATATGCTGACATTATGATTGTAATAATTCCGGCAAGGATTATATTCTTAAACATATCCTTGGTTGCATTTTTTGTAATTACTCTAAACCCTAGAAAAAACCCAATAAAACCTACAATGTATATAAGTTCTGAAATATGGGTATAGATAATACCTGTAATAAACAAAGCAAGAAGTATGTAGGATTTTTTTTTGTATAATTTGCCCATTGACCAAAAAACAGCAACCACAAACATACATGCAATAGTATAAGCCCAGAAACCAGACAAAAATGCGCCATAAGATTTTCCCATGAACATGTAAAACATAAATGGCAAAGAGATTATTGCAATATTCTTATTATAGTCTCTTATCGTAAAATACATTACTAGAGTAGAAATAACTCCGAAAAGATAGACCATTAATAGCAGCACATCATGCGTTCCTAATCCAGACAAGTACGAAACCATAGCAAATAGTTCAAATACAGCAGGACTATACCATGCAATGGTATCATTAAATCCAGCACTCACCCATGGGGGGAAATATTTATAATTCCCTGTATCTTTTATACCATCAACAAAAACATAATCCTGGATAGCATCAGAGGAATAATAGCCAATGAGGGTATCATGAGAAATCTTATATCCAGATAAAGATCCATAACCCATCCACAATAAAAGGCCAAAAACTAGGATTAAGTAAATGGCTTCAATATCTATCTTGAGATTCTTAAATTCCATTTCAATCAACAAATTTAAATAAGTTCCCCAGTATAGTCTGATAAGCCTCACAAGGCGTCCAACATTGTGGGCAGTTTAATTTTCTGATATCATTTGCGAGTTTCTTTACTTCTGTTTTTGACAACATTGCCTTTAAGGTTTGGGAGTTTATATTACCAATTTTTTTATCATAGGCAGTACAAGGATAGACATTTCCATAAGGATCTAGGAAGATGGATGATCTTAGAGAATGACATTCCATAGGGCATTTAGTAGTTTTAAGATATTTTCTGATTCTTTTTAGATATTGGTACTCAAGTATAGAAACAGGATTGATTAATGAAAACTTTTTCCTCTCAGAAAAACTGGATATAGTAGACACCACTTTGTTAACAGGAAAATCTATTTGTTTATTTCCATAAAAGTGCGGTGATGAATGGGCAATATTAATATGCAGATCTTTATATGTAAACACAGGTATCTCTAATTTTATTGCGTTCATAGTTTCATCTAATAGATCAACATTATCTTTAGACAAGGTCATTCCTATATAAGCATCCACTCCCTTCATATTTCTTAACTTTTTATAAGTAGTTATTGTTTTCTTAAATCCTCCTTTAATGCCCCTTATCTTCTCATGAATTTCTGGAGGCCCATCAACACTAACAGTAATTATTAATTTGTTAAAATCTAGTTTTATTACTTGTTTAACAATCTCTATGATGTGATTGGTCATTAGTCCATTTGTAGGAAAATGAAGTGTATGCAGTCTTTTACATCTGTTTTTGATTGTTTGCAGTATCTTTATTAAATCACTCCTAAGAAAAATCTCTCCGCCTGTAATATCTATCCATAAAAAATCTGGATTTTCTTTAAAGAACTTATCAATCTCGTCTGGAGTTAATTCATTTTTACTTTCCCTTTCCCAAATGTTACATGTTTTACATCTTGAATTACAGTTATAAGTGACGGCAAATGTGAGCTTATATGGAGCAATATTACTTCTGAAATTTGATGCAATAATCTGTTTACCTAAAAAAAAATCTTTTAATACACTCATTTTACATCTTTAATCTGTCTCCTATTAAACAATAAGCTTATTTCAGTTTGGTTATTCCAATAACACTTTCTACAATTCTTTATCTTTTTCCTTATATTATTTAGTTCCTTGCTCCCCCAATAATCTTTTAGTGAGACATCTCTTACATTAGCTGCATTTTTAGCTAAACCCATTTCCATCATGGGAAAACATGGATACATATCGCCGTAACCATCCACACTAAATGTCGCATACCCAGCATAACATGGCATTGGCAATTGCATATCTCTAAAACAATACTTAAATAGTCTCAAATACCTTGTGGAACTATCAATTATTGATTCTTCTTTCTTTGTTTTTATCAAAAAATCAATAACAGAGTCCAATTGTTTCATTTCTTTCCCTTTTATTTTGTGTTTATTCATGCTGGGGGTACCGTCCGATAAAATTCCTATATCATGAAATGGTATAAAGCTTATCTTATCCACTTTTAATTTCCTTAGCAAGGATACAAGTTCCCTTATCTCATGCAGATTTAAGGTGCTTATGACTGTAACTACAATTATTATCAGTTTCTTTTTTCTTCTTTCATTAAGCTTGTTAAGTAATAATATCGAGTTTATTACCTTCTCATAACTTCCCTTGATTCCCCTAATCTTATCGTGTGTTTCTGCTGTTGCTCCATCAAGTGAGAAACCAATTGCATCTAGTCCGGATTGCATGATTTTTGAAGCTATTTGTTCGTTTATAATAAGACCATTGCTTGACATGTGCGTAATCATCCCTTTCTTTTTAGTGTAGTTTACAAGCTCAAAAATGTCTTTCCTTAACATGGGTTCTCCACCTGTGAAACCAATTCCTGTAGTACCTATTTCCCTAAAATCATCAATGACTTTTTTAAGCTCTTTTGTGGTAAGTTCTTTTTTTCCCAGAGCCCCATATTCTATTGGCCTTTTCCATAACTCACACATACTACACCTTAGATTGCACCTATAAGTTATAATTATAGAACCATGGAGGGGACCAACAACTGATTGGTTAATAAATCTTGAGAAAGCAATACCCAGATATTGGTAACCCAATCTAGGCAATATCAATAAGTCTCCATCTTTTAATTTTTCAAATAAATACGAAAGATAGGATTTCCTCATTTTAGATCAGTTAGTATATTACCAAGTCCTTCGTGAAAATAGGTTGGATTGTACTTTAAATCTCTTTTGGCTTTTTCTATATGGCCATTCTGGTTTTGGCTTACAGATAAGATTTGTTTTGGATTGATCAATAATTTATCCGAAAGTAGGGATAAAAGTTTAGCAGGGTAATATACCAAAGAGAACGGAATATGAACCTGCGTCTTTCTGATATTTAATCTTTTCATTATAATACCTATAAACTTATTAAAGGTAAATGAGTCCGGGCCTCCTAAGTAGTACACCTTGTTGTTTATGTTTGATTCCAATGATTTGATTATTGCAACAGCAACGTCATCAACAAAAACAGGTTGCATCTTAGCCATACAATCACCAATTATTGGAATTATAGGGAATTTTTTGACTAAATTAACAGTTTTAGTTAGTCTTTTGTCTCCTTTCCCGTAAATCAGGGTTGGGACGAAAATTATATAATTCAAGCCAGATTGCTTAATAAAATTTTCAGCTTCAAGTTTAGATTTACTGTAAACTTCTAATTTGTTGAATCTTGTATTAATTGAACTTGTAAAAATTATTTTTTTAGCTTTGCATTCTCTGCATAATTTGATCACTTTTTTTGTAAGTAAAACATTTGAAACATAATTCTTTTTCTTATTAGATGATCTAGTCTCTGCTGCAAGATGGATACAGGCATAGATTTCTTTAATATAGCTACTTAGCTGTCCGGTTTCATCTAATGCGCAAAGAAAATGGATATTACCAGATTTTTGCATGAATTTGGTGTGCTTTAATTTCCTAATTAGGCAATATATGTCATATTTTTTGCCCATGAGATCAATTACTCTTTTTCCCAGGAATCCGGTGTATCCTGTGATTAAAATTTTCTTATTAGCCACTTTATACTCTTCTGTATAAACCCTCTGCAATAACGTAAGTTTATTTGAACACTTTTCTTATACACTCAATTGCAATATTAAATATCCCTTGCACGCTTGCAAGCTCTAACAAGTTAAAAATTCTTGATGGTCTTAGATAAAATTTCATATAAGCCTTGGTTTGAAGCCATTTTAGATCTTTGCTGCTTAGTGATTGTAAATACAGCGAATTACCGGATTGTATGGTATAGTATTCCCAGTTAGTTGAAAGCAACCTTAAGCCACCAATGCTTTGTTTTGCCATATCTAGGACTTCAGTCCCAGGAAAAGGAACCAATATGCCAATGGTAACATAGTCTAGATTGACTTTCATCATTAAATTTATTGTTTCATTGATTGTTTTTTTAGATTCGTAAGGTAACCCAAATATCAAAAACATATATGTTTTTAAACCAAATCTTTTTGCAGTTCTAAAGCTGTTATTATCTGTTTTCTATTTATGCCTTTTTTACATTTTTTTAATATTGCATTACTTCCGGATTCAACACCAAAATGAATCATCTTACAACCAGCTTTTTTCATTGAAGATAATACCTTTTCATCAACAGAATCTACTCGTGTTTCACAATGCCAGAAAACTTTTTTATCAATATTTCTTTTCCACATTTCGTTCAATAATTCAATCGTCCTTTTTTTGAATAAGGAAAAAGTTTCGTCACAAAAATAGATAGATTCAGCTCCTAATTCAATATCCTTCTGAATTTCTTCAATCACATAACTTATGGACCTGACTCTAACCCGTTGGCCAAGTGCCCTTTGGCAAAAAACGCACTGATTCGGGCAACCTCTCCCTGTAATGATTGGTAATTCTACAACAGTTCTCATACCTAAATAACTGCGATATCTTTTAATTGGAAACTTTTTCCAATCCGGTGGAGGTAATTTATCCAAATCCAAAATTATGTCATTTTTTTCATTCACAAAAATAGAGTTATCTTGATGATAGGCAATACCCTTAATCTTGTTTAAAGGTTTCTTATTTTCCAGATAGTCTCTAATGTCCAGTATTGTATATTCTCCCTCCCCAATTACTGCTATATCAAAATCCTTAAATTGTTTAAGTGTCAACTCTGGCTCTGCAGTAGTATGTGGTCCACCTATAATTGTCATGACATGTTTATCATGCCTTTTTACAATACTGGCTATTTTATGTGCACTATTGATCTCGGAAGTGGTAGCAGTTATCAAAACGGCATCCGGTTTCTGTGTTTTAACAAAAGATTTCTCAAAATCCAGATGATCCCACTTATTGGCCACACAATCTATGATTTTTGTCTGAACTCCATTTTTTGAAAGTATGGCGCTTAAATACCTCAGTCCTAAATGAGGATGCCAATAATTGGTATATGATTTTAAAGGTGGGTAGACTAATAGAAATCTCATTTTTGTTAAAACAAATTTTTAAAAACAGTCCAGGCGTATGACCATCCATGTTTTGTTAATCTAATATTCGATTTTCCAAATTGCCTTTTCAACTCTTTGCTAGGCACCTCTTTTATCCTATATTTTTTTTTTAAACATTTCATACACATCTCCGTCTCAATTTCCGTATGCTTGGATGTTAGCCCCAAATCATTAGCGACTCTTGCATCAATTGCCCTAAATCCATTTTGAGTGTCTTGAATGGAGGCATTAAACCGCCAGTTCATAATCTGAGCTATGCACATTGAAAAAAACATTCTGATAAACTTTCCAAAATCGCCATGGAGTTCTTCGCTACCTCCAAGAAACCTAGACCCAATAACCATATCGGCTTCATTATCTTTTATTGGTCCCACAATAGTCGGGATATCAGAGGGGATATGAGATCCATCAGCATCGATGAACACTATTATGCCCTCCTTGATTTGATTAATGGCGCACCTCATTCCGTCCCCCTTTCCTTTTCCATTGTCAACAATTATTTTCAAACCTAAACTTTTTGCAATATCTTTGGTACTATCTGAGGATTTTTTTGCAAGAGCTATAACCATTTCATCACAAAAAGGCCTGCATTTATCAATCATATCTTTAATCGTTCTTTCTTCGTTAAAGGCTGGAATTACAACGGTTATTTTTTTATTCATTATTTTTAAATGACGCTGGTACAATCTTAATAATAGCCCGTTTGATTGTTTTATGGGCACATAAACGATTAGGCGCTGGAGTATTTTGCTGTATACTCTCCCGCCAAAACCACCCCCACATCCTTTATTAAACTGTCTCCTATTCAAAATATGACTGATTCACTGTTTAAAAAATTATCTTTTTTTTAATTAATTAATTAAAAAAAGGCTTTTTGTCCATTTTGAGGATACAATCAATTGTGATTCTAATAGTATATCTCCTATGGCTACTAAATTCCGTAGATACTGAAAAAGGATAAATAAAAAGAGTCATCTCAAAAAAATTAAATGTAAATTTGATGGTTTAAAGGCATATAATAAATTAACCGTTTCTGGAATAGTTGTTTTCTTCAAAATTGTAGAACGAGGAAAATAAAAAGATAACTTACAAGAAAGTTAAGAATATCTATTATTATTTTATTGTTTTTAAATGCTTGATCACTGCCTTACTAAACTTGTTTATATCTCCAACCTTTACCAACTCCCCTAATTTTATGACTTCTGGATGGGCTCCAATATTGAACGCAACAGTAGGTGTTCCACATGCAGCAGCCTCAACAATCGGCATATCGAATCCCTCCCATAATGTAGCAGTGGTATAGAGATCTCCATCAGCATAATAGTAAGGAAGCTCATTATCTGGTACAAAACCTGCAAATATCACTGCTTTTTCGTTTACACTCCTGGAAAGTCTTTTAAGGTATTTGCTATACCTTCCAAATGTTTTTTTACCGACAATTAATAGCTTAGCATCAGGAATGTCTCTCAAAACCAAATTAAACGCTTTAATTAAAAGATGAATTCCTTTGTGAGGTGATAATCTTCCAACATATACGCAAAGAGGGGACTTTCCTAGTTTATATTTTTTCCTCACTTTTCCCTTGGTTACATTTTTCCTGAACCTCTTTTCATCTATTTTCACATATTCAACCCTGCTTTTTAGCCCTGTTTCCTGTTTCAATATATTGCTTAGAAATTTGCTAATAGAGGCTGCTTCATCCGCATTTTTGACTGTAATATTAGTAAACCATCTGAACAACTTCATGTAATTTCTTTCAAAAAAACCATGGAATAACTTTGGGTAGGCTACACCTGCATCGTAATACATATATTTAATATCAAACTCCTTCTTGACTTTTGATGCCAAGATAGTCATCGGATACTGATGACATATTATCTTGTCAAATTCCCTCAACTTTTTTACTATTTTGTTAATTTTTAAGAAATCTATGAAAAAAAATAAACGATATATCCTTTCTAAAGTAGGATTTTTTGGCATGCCTATCTCTACCACTCTACCATATTTTGTTTTAATATGCGATTTAAAACAGAATATTGTAATATCGTGTCCTTTTTTATTTAAATCCTCAACCTCTTTTTCAACTACCCTGTCAATACCGCTAAAATGGGAAAAAGTTGGTGTTAATATGGCAATTTTCATACTAAATAATAAAACAAAGTAATTTAAAAAACTTTTGAAAAGATTTATAAAATATGCTCTAACTCATCACAGCAAGAGTTAAATAATCAAATGAAAGCACTAATAACCGGAATAACAGGTCAAGATGGATCATATCTAGCTGAATTTTTACTGGAAAAAGGATATGAAGTCCATGGGATGTATAGGAGAACAAGCATTGATGTGTTTGACAGACTGGAGCATATTAAAGGTGAGGTTCACTTGATTGAAGGAGATTTGACTGACCAGGTTTCTTTGATAAAAGTCTTATCTAAAGTAAATCCTACTGAGGTTTATAACCTTGCTGCACAGTCTTTTGTTCCAGCCTCCTGGAGCCAGCCCGTCTCCACAGGACATATAACTGCGCTAGGTGTTTTAAGGATTTTGGAAGCTGTACGGATAAGTAATCCAAAAATAAAGTTTTACCAAGCATCAAGCAGCGAAATGTTTGGAAAGGCTATAGAGACTCCGCAGAATGAAAAAACCCCTTTTTATCCAAGAAGTCCTTATGGCGTTGCTAAAGTATATGGTTATTGGATAACAGTAAACTATAGAGAGAGTTACAATATGTTCGCATGCAATGGTATTCTTTTTAACCATGAGTCTCCCAGAAGAGGTAAGCAGTTTGTTACAAGAAAGATAACAAATTCTGTAGCAAAGATTAAGTTGGGTTTGCAGGAATATCTTGAGTTGGGGAATTTGGATGCAAAACGCGACTGGGGATTTGCAGGGGACTATGTAAATGCAATGTGGCTGATGCTTCAGCAGAATAAACCAGAGGACTACGTAATCTCAAGCGGAGAGACCCATTCGGTTAGGGAATTTGCAGAAGCTGCTTTTAAGGCTGTTGGTATGGATGTTAGCTGGGAAGGAAAAGGTATCAAGGAAGTTGGAAAATATAAAAACAAAATTGTTGTAAAAGTGAATCCAAAATTCTATAGACCTGCAGAGGTAGACTTATTATTGGGTGATTATAGCAAAGCCAAAAAGATTTTAGGATGGAAGCCCAAAGTTGATTTTAAAGGTTTGGTGAAAATGATGGTTGATGCTGATTTAAAGATTGTAGCAGAGCATTTAAAATGAAAGCATTAATTACGGGTATTAATGGTTTTGTTGGGGGTCATCTTTCTGCACTGCTTTTGAAGAATGGTTTTGAAGTATCGGGGGCAGATACAGAAAAAAATAGTAAAGTTCAAGGAGTAACTTATTTTCAAGCTGATATAGTGGCAAAGGATATAGTATATATAATTAAAAAGTCAAAGCCTGATTTAATTTTCCACTTAGCTGCAATTTCTGCTGTAAAGATTTGTAAAGAAAATCCAAGATTAACAAAGAAGGTCAACGTTGATGGAACAACCAATTTGTTGTCTGCCTGTGTAGAAAACAAAATAAATCCAAAAATTCTAGTTACAAGTTCAGCTCACGTATATGGAATTCCAAAATGCCTCCCTATTGATGAAGACCACCCTTTAAATCCAATTAATGAGTATGGGAGGTCAAAATTAGAGCAAGAAAATGTAGCTTTACATTTCTTTAGAGAACACAAACTTAATATAATAATATCAAGAAGTTTTAACCATATCGGCCCAAACCAGTCAACTGGTTTTGTTTGTAGTGATTTTGCAAAACAAGTTGCTGAAATTGAAAAAGATGTAGTAAAGCCAGAGATTCACGTTGGAAATCTTAATACAAAAAGAGATTTTACAGATGTCAGAGATATAGTAAGAGCTTATATTCTCTTGTTGGAAAATGGGACACCTGGAGAGATTTACAACATAGGAACAGGGAATGGATACTCAATAAAAGAAATACTAAATATACTATTTGCGAAATCCAATGTAGATATTAAGGTTGTAGAAGATAAATTATTAGTAAGAGAACAGGATATTCCGACATTAATAGCTAACAATAAAAAATTTGTCAGCCTTACAAAATGGACTCCTAAGTTCAGCATTGATCAGTCTCTAACTGATATTTTAAATTATTGGAGAACCCTTGTTTAAGTTAATTTCTGGTAAATATATAAGTAATTTTTAATATTATCTTTCAATTCAAATCTTCTTAATTTTGTTTTAATCCCCTTTTTATGATAAATCAGTTCAATTCCTTTAGCAATCTCCTTAATATTTTTTGGTTTTATTAAAACATAGTTACCACTAACTACTTCAGGCAAACTAGTTGAGTTAGTCGCCACAACAGGTTTTCCCATGGCACACGCTTCTGCGGCGGCAAATCCAAAACCTTCTGCCAGACTCGGAATTACCACACAGTCTGCAGCTTTAACATAATTTGGAAGTTCTCTATAACTTACAGGATCATGCAACACTACCTTATCTCCAATGCCCATTTCATTTATTAGATTTATAATGTATTTATATCTTTTTTTGTAGGCTTTGTCTTTGCTTACTATTGCCAGTAATCTAGCATTAGGAATTTTTTTTGATATTAAAGGAACGGCTTTTATTAAATATTCCAATCCTTTACTTATACCAGGTCTACCTGAAAAGAAAAAAATAAAGTTATTGTTTAATCCCAAATTTTTCCTGATTCTTGTTCCATCATATCTAAGAGGATCCCAATAATTATAATCAACCCCATTATAGATAAATTTAGTTTTCATTTTTTCGACTCCGGTATCTATCAGTTGGTTTTGAGTAGATTTGGAGACTGCAATGTATGCATCAAAACTTAATAGATAAATAAACCTCTCGAGAAGGTCATGTATTTTGGCATTTAACCAGCCCATTTCTGTGAGATAATCCCACTTTCCAATCCAAACCTCATGGATAGTTATAACACACTTTTTTCTCAAAAGTTTAGAAGCAAGCCAGGCAGGAAATGCACCATTAAAAGTAGTAGTATGTATCAAATCAGCTTTTTTACCTATTTTTAGTATCTTAGGAATAGACAAAAAAGAAAACCAATATCTGCTGTAAAAGCAATTTACTCTATATACTTTAACGCCATTAATTGTCTCACATTTTTTTGATCCCTTTAATCTATGAGTAACGATTGAAATATCATAACCCAGTTTAGCCAAGCCTTCAGTTAAATTCTTAAATACGATTTCTACACCCCCGATGTGAGGAATGTAGTTTTCCACAACAAAAAGTATTTTCATCTTAAGCGCCAAATCCTATGAATGAGACACCCAAAATTACAATAAAGATCCCAGTCCATTTCAAAAGAGTCATTCTCTCCTTAAGCATGATTGTGGAATAGATACAAACCCAAACATAAGCAAGCCCAACAATAGGGTAAAGTACTGATAGCTCACCCCCTTTTAGTGCAGGGATGAAGATTAAAGTACTAATACCATATATTATTATACCCATAATTAATGGTTTATTCTTAAAAATGGTGTCTAACTTGCCTTTTTTAATTAGATCTGATCCTCTCTTAAAATAGATGGGACCTAGGGCCCCAAATAAGCCACCAATAATTACAATTACTACTGCCCATAAATGAGTTCCCATTTATGCCCCCTCCCTAGACTCTAATGTTTCATTATCCCTCTGCCCAATGGTTATCATGATTATGCCTAAGATTATTAGTAATATACCAATCCACTTAAAAGAATTCATTTTTTCTCTAAAAAAATAAACTGAACCTATACTAACCCAGATATAGCTTGAAGTCACTATTGGATACAAAACAGAAACTTCACCCCCCTTTAAAGCAATAATTACCAAAACAGCTCCAAGACCATAAAAAGTCATACCCAATATTAGTTGCCAATTTGTTATAATAGAGACTATATCAAAATTTAATCTATCAGCCCCCATCTTGTATAGTATCTGAGCGGTAGAAGTAAATAGAGTGCACACAATCATCAAAATAATCGCCCACAATTTGGTTTTCATTTTCTTTTTTCTATAGCGAGTTTTCTCACAATCTCTTCAATCCTATTCTGATTCTTTCTGACAATTGTGTAGGTATAGTAAATGGATCCTATCAGAAACATAAATCCTGCAATAATAAAAAAGTCTAATGGCCTGCTCAATCCAATTATGTCCCTTACAAGAAAATCCAAAGATGAAGGCAGTGTTGAAATAAAGATAAATATTGCCCATATTAATATCCAAAAAATACTTTCCTTACTTGTAAACTCTTTCCTTTTTCCATTTAAAAAAGTCAAATACAGCATAAATAAACCGAACAAAACACCTAAAACCTGTATTCCCAAAAACATTCATATCACCTTTTATTTTTTTAATTTCCACAAAATCATATTAAAAACTATTTTAATACCATCAAGTACTGTTGTTCCCTTGTATTTATCCTTATATATAGTTTTAATTGGAATCTCTTTATATTTATAGTTATATTTCCAAACGTTGGCTATCATCTCTGACTCGATGCTATAATCAATAGCCCGCCACCTTATTTTTTTATAACAGCTACTTCTAAAAGCCCTATAACCGGTCTGAGTATCTTTTAAATCAAGACTATACAACAATTTTGTAGACTTATTAATAAACCAATTTCCAAATTTTGAAATTAATGGCATTTTTTTTAAATCCCTATACCCAAAAACAATGTCTACTTTATTTAGGTTATTAATAAAATGAGGTATCTCGGAAGGATCGTGTTGACCATCAGCATCCATAACAACAAGGTTTGTTGCTCCTTTTTTGATAGCATAGTCACAACCAGTTTTCAATGCAGCACCCTTGCCTAAATTGATTAAATGTTTTAGAACATCCACACCTGTTCTTTTAGCAATATTATAAGTATCATCTTTTGAACCATCATCCACCATGATAATGTTTTTTGCATATTTTTTTATTTGTTTAATTACGTTTGCAATCCGCTTGCCTTCATTATATGCTGGAACTATTACATAAAAACTATTTCTCATGTTGAAATTATTTTTTTGCAGATGAATTACTTTCAGGAGCTGTTAAGGGATTCGTTAGACTTCCCCTCACTTGTAACATTCTTAGGTTCACTGATTAGGGTTTCTTCAACTTCCGTACTATTTCTCTTGTCTACTACCTTAATAAGATGGTATCCAAATTGGGTCTTGATTGGTTTAGATACCTCCCCAACACTTAAAGCGAATGCGGCATCCTCAAATTCAGGTACCATGACGCCCCTTCCAAACCAACCTAAATCACCACCAATGGTGGATGAGGAATCTTCTGAATATTTTTTGGCTAAATCAGCGAAATTTGTTTCATTTACTTGCTTGTAAATGCTTTCAATTAAGTTTAAGGCCTCTTCATCGGATCTTGTATCTGTTTTGATTAAAATATGGCTGGCCCTTATCTCCTCTGCCATATTTTTAGTTTCATTTCCCTTAAATATATTGATAGGATTTCCTTCAACCCAACTCACTTTCCAAACCTGTATCTTACCACCAGTCAATTGCTTCTTGTCAGAAAACATTGTAAAGTGCTTTAATCCCTGACCATCAAAAAAGAACAACCTAGTGAACATGCTTCCTACCAGTTTTGGATCCATTAAGATGCATGTACCATCAGGCAGCAATGCTGCTGAATAAGGGGCAACGCTTCCTTTATATTGCAGGACTTCAAACTGTTTTTCTTTGTTGATGAATGCCAAAGAACTCAAAGAAACCCTTCCTTGCTGAGTTGAAGCATAAGCTTCCATATTTGTAAGATTTATTTCCACTCCGTTGCCGCAACGAAGCAATCCGCCCACATCCTGGCATGAACTTACACCAGAAAGATAGCTTGGCCAACTGCTAACCCACTTATCTGCATCGTTATTTACTATTTCGTCATATATATTATCTGCTTCTACCTTACTTAAATTAAATTCTTCCCTTAGTATTTTTGTTCCTTCATCAGAATTGAGATTTCTTACAGTTTGCCACATCTTAGCTCTTTTAAAGTCCCATGTTCCAAAATGCGCCCAAACTCCTGCTTTGCCAATCATATCATCAGAGGTAATGTAATATTGTTTAATTAAATCATCACAATGGGTAAAATTAAGCACTTCGGTTATTGCCTCTCTAGACAAACCATTACTCTTTAGTGTATCGGATGCTTCTTCCTTATTTTGAACTATAATTTGATTTAAGACATTAATAGCTTTGACTGTGTCTCCGTTAAGATATTTCTCCAAAACATGTGGAGCTTTCTCCTGACCGCAATTCAGCATTCGTAGAAGCCCAACTGCAACAGATTCATTATCAGTTACTAAACTCTTTCCTACCCAGTGTATCCTTTCTCCCTGATCAGCTCCATCAAAGGTGACCCTTCTTTCACTTATTGCGACAAACCAGTGACCAAAATCCCACCATGAGGTTATAATAGCATCATCACTGTCATCTTTTATTCCAATAAGACTGTCATACCATGCATCGTTCATAAGAGAAATATCATTAACACCGACCTGATGAGCTGACTTTATTGGAGAAACTAATAATAATAAAAATAATAACAAAATTATGGAATTTGCCAGATATTTGTTGACATTTAATCCCTTTGATAACCATTCACATAAGAATGTATAAAATACCCCTACTCCAACCCCAAAAGCAATTGCAAACGCAGGCACCATTAGGATTCCAAACCTAATTCCTTTTGTAAATCCGTATGCTGTTCCTAAAAACCATATAGTAATAAGTATGCCAAGTTTAATATCAATCTCATATTCCTTAAGATAAAGGATTTTAATAAATCCAATAATAACTGGAATGCTTATCAGAATCATGAAAGAAAAGGGATTGTTGAGGGAATTTTCAGAAGAAAGGATGATTAGATAATAAATACCACTAACAATCAGATACAAAATACTTGTCTTATTCAATTTTTTTCTATTTATAAATAAGGTTACAATACCCATTAAGCCAATCCAAAATAGTAAATTTTCTCCCATTTGGGCAGTTATACCAGATAAAGGAACTGTATTGAATTCTGCAACTGTGGTTAAGACATTTGGCCATAGTGTTGTAACAGCTACCTGTTTCATATTTACTACACCCAAAGGACTTTTAAGGCCGTCTAAGAACACATTATAACTTTGAAACAAAATAACTGACAGAAGTGAAACAACTAAGAAGGAAATGCCAACTACCAGGACAATTTTGAAGTGACCAGAATTAATGTCTCGTTCTTTAATCATCCTAACCAAGAGGTATCCGGAATATAAGAATAAAGTAACTATAATAAAATGGAAAACATACCACCAACCACCCCATGCGTAACTAAAAAGCCCAACAAAAAATCCGCTAAGCACTGCATATAACAGTTGTTTCTTAACCTCTTTGGCTTCAAGTGCTTCTAAAAAAAACCATAATATTAAGAGGGGAAATAATATATTATAAGGATCTGTGTCAGAAACACCTGCTGGTGTTCTTCCTAATAGGGATGAGTTTATGGCAACTATCATTGCTGTAAAAAATCCACCAATATTGCCTCCAAGCCGTCTGCCAATGAAAAAAGCAGGAATTATGGACAGAGCAATTATAAGTGGAGACATAAAAAAGAAAACTGCCATTAATGGAATATCGCTAAAGAGATGAATAAACTTGAATAGGTAAGCACTAAAGAGGCAATGAAATTTTATACTGGGCATTTCACGACCAAAGCGGCCGTTTCTTAAGAAATTAATTTCTTTTCCATCAACAACTTTTGTCCCAAAATGGCCGTAACGTATATAATTTCGAATTTCACCATACCATAGCCATGTATCAATATCTGAAAGATACATATAGTCCTTTCCGTTTTCTGCAGTATACTGAAATGCAGATTTAAACTGTTTTGATGTGGCCTTTATAGCTCCATCAATGTTAGCTTTATTAGCGCTTAAAAATTTCTGGAATTCAGTATTAACCAGGGAAGCCATGTTTGCATCCGGCAAATTTGGATATTGCTGGCGAATATTTGTCTGAATCTGGTTTTGATAATAATTATATACAGATGTCTTTGCCCATGTATCTGTGATAGGAAGATAAAGGGGACATAGTCTAAAATAAACGGAAAAGAAAATAGCAATTAAAATCAAAATGACAGGAATAGCATACTTATTTTTCTTAAAAAAATCAATAAACTTTTTCCAATCAATTGAAATTTCATCTTCATTAGTCGGTTTTTCTTCATCTTTACCTTTTTTAAAAAGATTCTTTATCTTAGAAAAATCAATTGAAAATTCATCTTCATCTTTTTTATCATGAATTGGATGATCTTTTTTCGTTTCCTGTGGCTCTTTTTTTGGTTTGGTTTCTTCTTTTACTTCAGTATGCGTACCAGAGGGCTCCTGTTTTTCTCCACTACTTTTTTTAAAAAAATTCTTAATCTTTGAAAAATCAATGGCAATTTCATCATCTTCATTTTTCCCTTCATCCATTGGTTTGTCTTCTTTAGTCTCTTCTTTTTTTTCTGTAGGTTCCCTTACATTTGAGGTTTCTGTTGTTACAGATTTTCCGGATTCCTTTTTTCTTTTAAAAAAGTTTTTGATCTTACTAAAATCAATAGAGATCTCTTCTTCTTTTTCATTATTTTCAGTATCCATTCAATTCCCCAATGAATAGGAAACCAGCCTCAATTAAAAACCTTTTGTTTTTCAAAAAAATATTTTCTTAACAAAGAAAAGAAACCTTGGATCATTACGAAATAACGGAAGTGCAAGCCTGGATATCCTTTCCCTCTCAATTGAAGAGAGTATCTCCTTATTTTTTTTATTCTCAAACAATTTAAACAGGTAATCCCAATCCCTTTTTTTTAGATTATCAAGTATTTCTCTTCCAATCATATGAAAAAAAAGCTCTTTTCTTAATCGCCAGATATTTTGTTTATAGCTGCTTCCGTCCAGTATAGATTTAGCAAGACCTTTTGCAGCAATTAATCCCGGAACTATGCCTCCTCCTGTTGTGGCTTTCACCTGGGCAGCAGCATCTCCAATCAAAAAAACGTCTTTTTTTTGTATCTTAATAAAAGGATTGTATGTAGGAATAAGTCCAGCTTGGCAATCTATAATGCTTTTTTTGGCAATTCCTATTTTTTTTGTAAAAATATCAAATGTTTTTCTTATATTTTGACCCACATAATCACACATACCAACCCTACATATACCCTTCCCCTCCGGCACAATCCATGCATAAATCCCGATACCTGGATAAAACTCTATAAAATTATCATTTTTCATATTCACACGATACTGGAAACCTACAATCATTCTTCGCTTAATATAGATGCCATGAGACCTGGCCACACTGCTCAATGGACCATCAGCACCTATAAGAATCCCTTTGTTTATTTTTTTGATCTTATCATTTTGTTTTATAAAAATAGAATTGTGGTTTTCATTAATAAACTGCGATCCAAGAAAAAAGTCAGCTCCTTCTTTTTCTGCTTGTTTAGCGAGATACAAATCAAATTTTGCTCTGTCTAATATATAGTTGTTTCTCTTTAATCTTAAATCAATACATTTTCCAGAAACAGATTTAATCTTTACCTTATTTGTTTTGTTTACGGTAAATTCTTTTCTAGGTTCCAGAACATCCTCAAATTCTGATGTAACAATACCAGTGCACTGAACCGGTTTTCCAATCTCTTTATGCTCCTCAAAAACCTGCACTTCTTTTCCTGTTTTTGTTAATAAATAGGCTAAATAATTCCCTGCGGGCCCAGCACCGATTATATTTATCATGCCCTGAGAATTATTTGCATTTATAAAATACTTTTGGATTTATTATGACTTTTATATAGTGATAAATTAAATTACCTATTTAATAATAGTAATTATCAAAAGGTTTAAATATTGCTATACCATTCACAGGGAATTGTTTGATTTATGCGTTGGGGTTCATTTAATGAATTGTTCGCTGTTCGAAAACCAGAAAATTTTGGCAAAAAATATGCTACAATAAGGTTGACACAGTATGAACTGGGCATTTCAAAAAAGCTGGTCCTTTCACTGGTCCAGAGGCTAATGAAGTGATGTCTATGGGCCTTTATCTCGAAATACCAAAAGATGCGAAAGCCGGAGTCTATTCGATAAGAATCAAATTATCCAACATGGAAGGGATAAATAAAATCCGACACAGGGACTTTAGGGTAACTAATTAATAACTATATAATAGTCAATAGTAGTAACTACTGGTGTATACTCAATTACCGAAAAGTTTATATATGAGTGTTGTTTTACGTTCAAATCATAACTTGAATATTTTCAGAAAAACGTTTGGGGGTTTGAAAAATGAATAAAATAAAATTGTGCAGTATACTTGTTTTGTTTGCTATCAGTATTTTTGCAGTGTCAAGCATTGTTTCTGCGGACGTTACGATCAAAGAGGTATACGCAGATGGCAACGAGCTCAGCGACCAGATTAATGATCTAGGGATACAAAAGGATAATCAAATTGAGGTCAAGGTAATAGCAACAAATGACGGAAATGGAACCGTAGATAACGTAAAAATAAGGGCAATCCTAAGCGGAGGCCAAGATGATGTTTATGATGTGACAGATAAATTTAACATGAGACCAGGCGTTTCCTATTCAAAGAAACTAAATTTAAACATTCCCTTGAGGATGGAACAAGATACTTATACATTAATGATCTATGTTGATAATGCCGATGGAGTGCTCTTTGAATCACACAAGTATAAATTGGACATTCAGGCAGACGAACATAAACTCCAGATAAAGGACATAATCCTAAGCCCTGAGAGCTCAGTTGGAGCTGGAAGAGCTTTACTTGTAAGTGCGAGGGTCAAAAACAGGGGGTTGCATAAAGAACAAGATGTTAAAGTGAAGGCAAGCATAGCTAAATTAGGCGTCTCAGCATCTGCTTATATAAGTGAGTTGGATCCAGAAGGGGGTGATGATGATTCAGCAACCTCTGAAGAATTGTATATGAGAATTCCGGATAACGCAAAATCAGGTCAATATGACGTAACAGTGGAAGTGGAGTATAATGATGGGGATGATAAAGAGACAGCAACAGCAACAATATCTGTTGAGGGCGCAGAGGAGCAAGCAGTCCCCCAAGTAGAGGATAAAAAAGTCTCAAAAATAGTGGCAGGGCCAGAGGTTCAGGATATCAGCATAGGAGAAGGAAAAAATTATCTGGTTACTATATCAAACGAGGGATCAACAGCAAAGACATATACATTGGATGTTACAGGGTCAGCATGGGCTGATGCAACAATATCACCAAGTGCAACAGATGTCATACAGGGCGGGGCTTCAAAAACATTTAGTGTCTTTATTACTCCAAAATCAATAGCTGCTGTTGGTGAAAATATATTCACAGTGACAGTAAATGTTGACGGTACTTCCCAGGAAATCCCCTTGAAGGCAAATGTACTTGCAGGAAAGACAACAACAAGCACAGTTTCACTTAAGAAAGCATTAGAGATAGTATTAATAATACTAGTGGTATTGCTAGTGATAATCGGCTTGATAATCGGTTTTTCCAAGCTAAGGAGAAAGGAAGAATCTGAGGAAGACAAGAGCTCAGAAACCTATTATTAATTTTTTTCTTTGTAGTTCTTTTCATTAGTTTTTTATTATCTCCTCCTTAGGGGAGATATGCAAAAATGAAAAATAAGATTGGATTCATCATTTTTTTGTTTGCCTTATTGGTCATTAGTTCTGCAAGCGCAATCAACGACTATACATTAGAATTAGGGGATTTTCATACATCCACTGAAAGCATTACAAGATCCCAATTCAAGCCTCATTCTACAAAATATAGCTTATGCATGTCAGATACAAAGATAATACCTGTCTGGATTACGGCTGGGAGCGCCAATAATTTTCGATTTGCCTTAAAAGGAGTTTCCTGGGCAACATTATCAGGGGGATCCTTAAACTTAAAGGCTAACCAAAGCGGTGTTGTTTTTATCATATTAAAACCCAAGGCAGAAGGCACAAACAATTTATTCTTATATATTACATCACAAGGAACATATGCGGGATATGTACCAATTAAACTTGTTGTAGACGACTGTTATTCAATCAAAGCAGCAATATCTCCTGCTAAAGATGAAATCTGCGGTTGTGAGAATTCAAAATATGATGTAATCCTTGAAAATAACGGCAAATTCAAGGAAAAAATAAACCTGCTTTTGGAAGGGGCTGACTTTGCCAATCTATCATCCAAATATGCACAGGTAGGCTCTAACAATAAATCTACGGTTATACTAACCGCTTCTCCTGGATGCAAAACTGCAGGAAAATATGATATAAAACTAATAGCATCACTGGAGAGCAATCCGAGCATAGAATCACAATCCTCGCTGTCATTGGATGTAACACCTAAAGAAAGCTGCTACAAGGCAAGCATAAATGCCCCAAAGAACATAAGGGCAGACTATTATGGAAAAACGGTTCCTATAAAGATTAAAAATACAGGGGTTACCACAGCAACCTATTCAGTTGAACTTGTTGGGCCTGAATGGATTGCACCAGACAAGAAGAGCCTTACAATCAATAACGGGCAGGAATTGAATCTTAACCTTAATATTAAGCCACCGCAGGATTTAGCCCCCGGAATATACCCGCTGGAAATCAAACTCAAAACTAAAGACCTGGAATATTCAGGAAAAACCAACATAGTATTGAAAAAAGAGAATGCTATCTATAAAGCAATTGGGTACGTATTTACATACTATCTTTATGACATAATCGCAGGCATTGTTATACTTGTTATATTGATATTCCTTATTATTTTCTTCAGAAAAACTAAGTTCCTAAGGAAGGCAAGGATTAAGGCAAAGACAAAAAGAAAGTTAAGGGAATCTGTAAAACCTTCACTGGCAATAATTGGAATCCTGGCCTGTATTGGAATTGCAGTTTTCTTAATTGTAAGATACGTATCTGAACCGCTAAAATATAATTCATTGATGTATGATTTTATTACAAATTTTCTTCAGTTTAAAAACTATATCTATTATTCCTTAATAGCGGTTGGCGCTGTACTCTTGGTTGTAATACTAACCTATTTAATCAGAAAATTTGGTAACAATAAAAGAAAAGGAAGGAGGATAGAGGAAACTAAATATGAGGTTAAGGGAAAGAAGATATTTCATTATTCCTATATAATCTGGGCAATCCTCCTTGCTGGAGCTGTTTTTTCGTTTATCTATTTTAAACTCTATAGCAAGATGGCTATTGTATTTGGATATTTTTCAGGGTATTTATATTATGTAATTGCCGGAATTGTTATTTTAACGATACTAATATTAGTATTTAACTTGATAAGAAGATCAAAAAAACAAAGAAAAAAAGGTAAAAAAATAAAGATAAAGCCTATTCTTTTAATACTAGGCATTATAATTATAGCTGGAGCTGCAATTTATAGCATAATCTATTATGGATTAGTTTCAGTGATAACTGAATTCTTAGTATTATATTATCCATATATTATTGGGGGATTTGTTATTTTACTTATATTGATACTGGTCCTTAAATTATTTAAAAAGGATTAGAGTTTCTAAAATAAAAATATTTATAAACACTACATACTAAATATGCAATTATAATAAAAAATATGTAATAGTATGTAGTATGAAAGAGCGCATCACAGTAACTTTAGATAAAGAACTTCTACATTGGATAGATAAAAAGATAGACGAAAAAATTTTTGCGAACAGAAGCCATGCTCTTGAATTCTTAATCAAACGCAAAATAGACGAAGAGGGAAGAAAATGAGGGCTAAAAAAAGATTATCGAATATATCAGGACTTGAAGAGCTTATCAAAGGGGAATTATCCAGGGGGTCAAGCATAGAGGAGATAAAGAGCCATCTGATTGAACAGGGCTATGAAGAGAGCTTGGTTGATAGAAAGACTAATGCTTATTTCATTAAGAACTATTTAATAAAATCAATGTTTGTAATCTCTCTTCTAGCCTTATTGCCTGCTTTGCTATTAATCAGCCCCAGTATAGTGGGTTATGCATCAGCTGGACAGAGCAACAAATATCCGCTATCAGAGAGGTATATGCTTCCATTGGTTTTTATGTTTATTGTTGCTATAGTTTATTTAATGTCAAGAAAAAAACCTGATGCAGCCCACAATCATATCAAAGAGCATATAAAAAAAGGATACTCACTGGGTTCAATCAAAAAGGAATTAAAGGTTTTGGGATATAAAGAAAAGCATATTGAGAAATTAATAAAAGGCTATCTGATCAAGCATCACTTTGCAAAACCTATATTGCTCTCTATAATTCCTTTAATATTACTTATCAGCTTGATATTTATGCAGCCAACTATAAACGGCAACAGCGTTATCGAGAATGGAGCACCATGTGACACAAAGTGGGTATGCACTAATTGGGATCCTCCCAAATGCCCTCCAACAGGCATACAAACAAGGGAATGTACTGAAATAGATAATTGCGGAAAGATTTCTAAAAAACCAGCTGAATCAAGAAAATGCGTGCATATTGCAGAATATGTTAAAGCTGTAGAAGAGAAAGTAACCCTCATTTTACCAGAAAAAACACCTAAAGAGATTGAAAATAAGGAGGTTCCTAGTAAGAACACAGCAGATGAATATAAAATGCAGAATGTAGTTGGCTATGGGGCAGCAAGGGAAGGAGCAGCTCCTAGAAGATATATGATATATCAGATCATGCTTGTAATAATTGTCTTATTTCTAACAACAGCATTATTTGGCTATGAAAATAGAGGTAATTTCATAGCAAGCAATCTGAACAAGGACCTAATGCAATTAGAGGTGTTACCTAAAGAGTATGTCCCAGAGGCTAAGGAACTCTACTCTAGAATAATGCAAAGATATATGAAGCTTGTGAAAACACCTGTTGATAAATCTAAAATGATGACTATATACAATAGAATAAATGAGTCGTATTTCAGATTAGCTGGACAGATAAAGTCATATGAGATTAGCCAACAAAATAGATTAGGCTACTGCACAAGGTTGATAACAGAGATTAATGCAAACATTCAAAAAAACAAAATAAAAAAAGCTGTTGATCTTTACATGAGATTATACAAAGGCTATATTGAATTGAAAGGTCAGAATATTGAGGGGATTGAAGGGTTGTATAATGCAGTGCTACAAGTATATAATACACTTGGTAAACCAAATAAAAAGCTGTAACTTTTGACGTCTATATTTTGGTTATAAACAAATGGGGTGTTGAACAAATAAAATAGAATTTTTTTCTTAAGTTTCTTTCTTGTTACATATTATTCATTCATAGCTGTCGCTAGGTCTTTGCATATTGACAAATTTTATCGTAAGCCCAGAACTTTC
>Ga0315282_10003907_pt1 | contig 26396 bp, 30 predicted proteins | sample YL17G07_20_MG_FD_203693 | JGI IMG/M metagenome (GOLD analysis project Ga0315282, IMG submission 203693) | Sediment microbial communities from Yellowstone Lake, YNP, Wyoming, USA - YL17G07_20 | ecosystem: Environmental > Aquatic > Freshwater > Lake > Sediment | place: USA: Wyoming | collected... | reverse complement strand
GGACTGTTTGCCCTCTTAATAAAATTCTATCAGGAGATGAAAGGCCTGGCCCGTGGCCTTGACATCGAGAGAGCGGTGGGTTATTCTCTGCATCGGACATGTCGAAGGACACTCATCTCTCGCCGCTCCTGGGCTACCTCGTCGGCGCCGCCAGCCTGGTGATCGTCGTCGCCGGACTCAAGTTGGCGGCCGCGATCGTCAACCTGGTCCTGATATCCTTTCTCCTCGCCCTTGCGATCTGCCCCATCCAAAACTGGCTGATCCGCAGAAAATTCCCGAAAGGGCTGGCGGTTTTCGCCACGGTCCTCCTGATATTCGTCGGCGGATTGGGCCTGATCTCGATCCTGGCTGCCTCGGTGGGCTCCCTGATCGGAGAATTGTCGGCCTACGAAGCCAAGCTCATCGGTATGTGGAACACGATCAACACCTTTTTCCTCGACCATCACGTCAACATCTCGGGTCTGCTGTCCCTGAAGGGGTTCGACCCCAAGCAGCTCGTCGCCGTCGCCGGCAATCTGCTGGGAACGGTCCTCCAGGGACTGAGCAACGGCGTGTTCGTCATTATCATCACGGTCTTCGTGCTGTTGGAACTCTCGGCCATGCAGTTCCACAGTTTCCGGGACAGGCGGGCGGGGACGGGATTCCAGAACCGGGTGAACCAAGTCGTCGGGGATGTGGGCAAGTACATCGCCATCACCGGCTGGACTGGGCTGATCATTGCTGCGGCCAACCTTATATGGCTGCTGGTCCTGGGCGTCGATTTCGCTCTGACCTGGGCCGTCATCAGTTTTTTCTTCAACTTTATCCCGAACATAGGGATTATCATGTCCGTTATTCCCCCGGCCGTCATCGCCCTGCTCGTGCACGGCTGGGTCCGGGCCCTGCTCGTCATCGTCGGTTATGTCATCTTCAATTTCGTCGCCGAAAACGTCATCAAGCCGCGCACCACGAAGGCCCGCATGGACATCTCTCCGCTCCTGACGATCCTCTCGATGATATTCTGGAGCTGGGTCCTGGGGGCGCCCGGGGCCATTCTCGCCGTGCCGCTGACCATCACCCTGCAGAAACTGGTGAAGGAACAGGTCGGCCGCGGACACTCAGCCTGACGGGAAAAGTCCTTCCGCGCAGCCTCGGGTTACTTTAAATAATCAGAGGACATCCGCATCTTCTCATACGGCAGTTCGGCGTCTTTCGTCGGTCGAAAGCACGTACCGCTGGGCTACTGCGATGCTCGCGTGACCTAGGAGGGAGCGGACACTTTCGGTGTCCGCCCCCTCTCAATGAGCCTCGATCCATTCAAAGAGCGGTCTCGGCGACCTCTTGGGGCCCCACCGCCGGTGATACAGCCTGCGTATTCGCGTCCTTAGAGTTTGGCTTTCGCCGCCGCAGCCTTTTCCTGGAGAATCTCAGCCTTTGCCTGAGCCTGCCGCTCGGCGGCCAGACGCCTGTCTTTGGCCTTTTGCAGCCGAGCCTGGATCTTGGAGTCGAGCTGGTTGATCTTGTCCAGGAGTTTCCCCTTGCGGTCGGCGTGAGCCTTCGCGTGCTCCGCCTTCAGCTGCGCGACGTCGGCCTTCATGGCCGCGACCTCCTTCTGATCGGCGGCGTCGGTCACCTCCGAGAGGGCACGACGGAACACGGATCCGCCAATTGCTTCCATGCGTGTGTCCAGGGGCGTCGTCCAGTCCTCGTCAATCTCGGCGACCACAGCAACCTTGTTTGGCGTCAGGGTCTTCGTGACGTCGTCGAGGAAGTCCTCGCCGATGCGCACGTTGTCCAGGTCGAAGAAGCCGCCGCCAACGAAACCCGCTGTCGCGCCAATCGCCAGGCCCGCCGGGCCGCCCAACAGACCGATGAGGCTTCCGAGCGACGTCCCGACGAGAGTCCCGATCGGCCCGGGCTCATCCCCTTGCTTCACCGATACCGTGCCGTCGGCATGCTTCGCGAGCACGGCGTAGGCATAAACTCCGATGCTGCCTTCGGCGTCCAGCCTCAGAAGAGCCTTCTTGCCTTCGTACGCCTTGCTTTCGTTGTCAAACACCACTACCAACATGCGATCCATGACTTATCTCCTTTTCTTAATGTATTTAATGGTGAAATTGCGAGAGGAATGCCTCTCGCGCCAACACGGTGATTACCCTCACTGAGCTCGGAGGACCTCGGCCTCTCCGAGTGAACCCATTCCCGAACAAACGCCGGACAATTTCGGATTTCGATTCCCCTGGCTTCGCACACCGCCAGAAGGTACACTGCGTCGAGGTGCACTGCGTGTCGCGCATTCTACGATTCTGATCTCTCCAAGCGAAAAAACGGCTGGCTGATGGGGCCGGAAGAGGCCATCAGCGGGGGACGGACGGCGCCCCGAAAAGCGTTTTGAATTCCTCCTCCCCCAGCGTCTCGACCTTAAGGAGCCTCTTCGCCACCTTGTCGACCGCGCCCTTTTTCTCCTCGAGCAGGCCCTTGACCCTGCAGTAGCAGCCCTTGATGATGCGGGTGATCTCCTCGTCGATGTACTGCTGCGTGGCTTCCGAGTACTCGCGTTGTCCGGGCAACGACTCCCCCGGCAGGAACATCGAGCTCCTCTGCGAGGGCAGGACGACGTTCGTGAACCTATCGCTCATCCCGTAGTCGCTGATCATCTTGCGGGCGATGTCGGTCGCCCGCGTGATGTCGTTCGAGGCCCCGGTCGAGATCTCACCGAAGAAAATCTCCTCGCTGGCCCGGCCGCCGAGGAGGACGTCGATCTTGCCGAGGAGCTCGTCTTTCGTTAGGAGAAAGCGGTCCTCGGTCGGGAGCTGGATCGTATAACCCAGAGCCCCGATGCCCCGGGGGATGATGGAGATCTTGTGGACGGGGTCGGCGCCCTTTGTGAAGGCGGCGACCGTCGCATGCCCCGTCTCGTGGTAGGCGACGATCGTCCGTTCCTTCGGATTGATCAGCCGGTTCTTTTTCTCCAGGCCCGCGACGACGCGCTCGATAGCGTTGTCGAAATCCCCGGGCAGGACCCGGTCCCGGCCTGCGCGAACGGCTAGTAGCGCTGCTTCGTTGACGATGTTGGCCAGGTCGGCGCCGGTGAAGCCCGGCGTCCCCCTGGCGACCTTTTCGAGGTCAACGGAGGCATCAAGGTTCACTTTCCGCGAATGGACCTTCAGGATATCGACGCGACCCTTCAGGTCGGGCCTGTCGACCAGCACCTGCCGGTCGAAGCGCCCGGGTCGGAGGAGGGCGGGATCGAGGATCTCGGGCCGGTTGGTCGCGGCCAGGATGATGACGCCGGTCCGGGAGTCGAAGCCGTCCATCTCAACAAGCAGCTGGTTCAGGGTCTGCTTCCGCTCGTCGTTCCCGCCAAGGGTGAAGCCTCGGCTCCTGCCAATGGCGTCGAGCTCGTCGATGAAGACGAGGCAGGGGGCCTTTTCGCGGGCCTGCTTGAATAAGTCACGGACCCGGGCTGCCCCGACGCCGACGAACATCTCCACGAATTCGGACCCGCTGATCCTGAAGAAGGGGACCTTGGCCTCACCGGCAACGGCCCTGGCCAGGAGCGTCTTGCCCGTCCCGGGCGGGCCGACGAGAAGGACGCCCTTGGGGATCGTCCCGCCGATGGCCTCGTACTTTTTCGGGTTCTTGAGAAAGTCCACGACCTCGACAAGCTCCGCCTTAGCCTCGTCGACTCCCGCGACGTCCTCGAACGTGACGCCCGTGTCGCCCTCAGCAACAAGCTTAGCCCGGCTCGCGCCGAACGACATCACGCCCTGCCCGGGGCTGCCGATCTTCTTGCTCATGTAATTCCAGAAGTACACAATCAGGACGATCGGCAACAGCCAAGACAGGAGGGCCCCCAGCCAGGAACTTTTCGCCGGGGCGACAGCGTAGTATTCAAGGCCTTTCTTATCCATGAGCGGGATGAGGTCCGGGTCGGGCGTCCGGACCGTCCGAAAGGTTCTCGGCGCTCCCGCCGGCGGCTTGCCGCTGGACCGGGCTTTGTTGTACTCATCGAGCTGGGCCCTCGTTAAGGAGAAGCCGGTCAGGTACTTGTCGCCGATCTCGATCCGGAGGATCTCGCCGGACCCGATCTTCGCCTTGAAATCGCTGTAATCGATGGATTCTATTTTTGGGCGAAAGAGAACTGTATTGATCAGAACGAGCACGAGCAGCATGATCAGGAAATACCAGAGGGAAAACTTGAACTGCTTGGGGCTCAGGGGCTTGAAGAGCGGTTCGTGCTTCTTGAGCCCTGGGTCCTCTTTTCCCTTCTTGTCCCGGGCCTGCAGCATCCCCTTGTCATCTTCATTCGCGGCCATTCAATCCTCCTTGGGCCATCGAAGAGCCCGGCTTTCGACGTCTCGAGACGCGCGGCATCCCGCAACAGGAAGTCGTCCACGGCGAATGGATGACGGCCGGCGGCTCAATACGGTCTCGGCGGCGATGCCCTAGGCCGCAGGCTTCAGCGCCTGGGAGACGAAAATAAAGCCAAAGCCGGTGCTGATGAAATCAACGCCGAGCAGAATGCCCACCGCCACGACCGAGATCGCCGGCCAGCCGGCCATGATCAGAACCGACAACACGATGCTGGCTATGCCCGAAAGCAGCATGCCCACCCAGCTCTTCAGAGGACGCGTCTCGAATGCGAAGACGATCTCGAACGCGCCCTGGAACATGAAGATCATGCCGACCATGAGTGTGAGCGCGGTTTCGCCGACGACCGGGTGGAAGAGCAAATAGAAGCCGGCTGCTAAGGAGAGCAAGCCGAGTAGAAGCCCTCCGAAAAACGGGCCGGTCCCTTGGATCGAGAACGAGTTGATAAAGGTGATGAGACCGAAGATCAACAGCAGCCAGCCGACGAGCAGGGTCACGGCCATCGTGGAAATGAAAGGAAAGGCGATGGCCGCAATTCCCAGCACCACCGTCGCCAGGCCGATCCAGAACAGCTTCTTGGAAGCGGCCCGGAGCCGGCCGTGAAACAGGCTGTCGATGAATGACGCATTGCTCATGGAAGTCCCTCCTTTTCCGGATTTATGAGAAAAAACACGCCGTTTGCGGCGTACTGCACCCTCCTACTTGAGAAAGAAGAATGACGATGCCAATAACGTCGGTCATTCGGAGACTACATCTTATGCAGGCCCAGCGCAAACATGATCAATGTAAAGCCATTAAGGATCAGGTCGATCCCGATAAACAGTCCAATCACCCAGAGCCCGGTAACGGGCCATTGAGCGAGGATGAGAATCCCGAGCACAGCCGTGACGATACCGTCCAGAACCCACCACCCCCCGCCCTGCAGGTGGACCACCAGCGGCGCAATGATCTGGTAGACACCCAGAACAATGAATAACACCGCCATGACCATGGTGATGGCCTCAGCGCTGGCCACGGGTTTCGTCAACAGCAGGAACCCGATGACCCCACAGAGGATCCCCATCAGCAGATGAAGAAAGAAGCCGCTCCAGGTTCCCACCATGAAGGCCAGGACGATTTCGATGATGGCAGCGAAGATAAGCAACCATCCGAAGAAAACCATGGAGACCACCGTGGCCTTCGCGGCCCGGAAAACGGCGAGGCCGCCAAGGATGACCAGGCCGATCCCGAAGGCCAGGAACCATCCCCAGTTCCGGATCACCTCCGCGGAAACCTGCAAAAGAAGACTACCCACTTGTGTCTGCATAATATGACCTCCTTATAAGTTTTAGGTCCGTTATTAGATTGACAATGCCTCTTTGGTGAGTTTCCAGGCCTGTTCGAGCTTGGCGCGACGCGCTTCGTAGCGGGCCTTGGCGTCGGCGATGCGCTTTTTGATCTTCGCTTTCTGCCGATCGTTGGCCCCCTTCATCTGGGCTTCCAGTGCGGCGAGCTTTGCATCGGTTTCGGCCTTCGCCTGGTCGAGCATCGCTTTGGCATGAGCCTGGGTCGCCTGGATCTTCTGCTTGGTCGCATCGATATGCTTCTGAACCTCGGCCTTGTTCTCCGCTCTTGCCTGCGCAAGTTCTTCCTTGAGCTGCTTCAATTCAGCGTCGAACTCAGCAGCTTCCCTGTCCAGTTGATCCTCGACCACTTCCGAACGAAGGCGCCGGAAGACGACCCCACCCAGCTTTTCGATCCTGGTATCCACCGGAGTCAGCCAGGTCTCCTCGATGTCCGCCAACACGGCCGCCTTGCCCGGGGTCAGTGCCTTCGACACCTCGTCCACGAAGTCGATGTCTATCCCGGTCTTCCTCAGATCGAAGATCATTCCCGTCAGGCTGCCCAGCGAAGCCCCCACGGCGACCCCGACGGGACCACCCAACAGACCCACGGCACTTCCGCTAAGCATGCCGATCGCCGTGCCGATCGGCCCTTCGTCGGCGCCCTGCTTCACGGTCAGCGCCCCACCGGCGTCCTTCACGATCACCGCCGTCGCATACAGCGTGACGTCTCCGTTCTTGTGGAGATCCTTGAGCGCTCTGAGTCCTTCGTAGGCTGCGAGCTCCGTGCCGAAAACACCTACCAACATCTTGTTCATCCCTTATTCTCCTTTCGGTTGAATTTTGATGGACTCACTGTTCCGCACCCTGCGTCCATCACTCGCTTGGCGCGGAAGGCCATTGGCCTAATATAATTACTGCTTAGCATTGACACCGGATACCTTCAGGGTCCTTCTCTCACAATCCATTCGCGGATATATGCCGGGCAATTCTCAAGCTGGGTGCCATTCAGTTCGCAACCGGCCAGAAATCTCACTGCGTCTTGATCTACGAGCTTGACCTCCTTCAAATCCAGAACGATGCAGTGACCTTGTCTTTCGACTTCGAAGAGTCTTTGCAACTCTGCTACCTCTTCCGCCTTGATCCGACCACTCAGGGTAAAGGTTACGACATCCTCTTTCGCCGACTTCTGAATTTTTAACGTCATCGATTCTCACTTGAAGCCACCATCCCGTTTACAATCACAAGGGGCGATGGGGATTATGCACTGTCATATTGCAAGGCGCATGCCAATTGTAAGTCATTGAAAATACGTGATGTCGCAAATTACAGAGTCACGAGTCTTCGCGAATTAACGAAAACTCGCAAAAAAACTTGGATTTTGAGGAAGAAGCTATTTGCGGCAGCTAGGCGGGTTTGAAGCGATGCTTGCTGATCTTGAGGGATCTGATCTTCGATTCCAGAGTCGAGGGTGGAATACCAAGCTTGGCCGCCGCACCCGTCGGTCCGGATACTCGGCCTCTGCTTTCAGTCAAAGCAGCCTTAATTATCTCTTTCTCGTGAGTCATAAGCTTGTCGGAGAGCGGCTGGCTTGCCGGCTGAGTCTGAGGAGACTCCCGAACAAGCCAACTTTCATCGACCGAGAAGATCTCCGTTTCACAGAGGATGATCGACCGTTCAATCACATTCTGTAGCTCTCGAATGTTACCCGGCCAGGGATAGGATTGAAACAGGTCCAGGGTCTTCTTGTCTATCACTCGAATTTTCTTCCCCGCTTTGCTGGCGTAGCGATCAATGAAGTACTTAACCAGGATGGGGACGTCTTCTTTTCGTTCGCGTAAAGGTGGCATCTGAATGGGAAATACGTTGAGCCGGTAGAATAGATCTCTCCGGAAGGTGCCGGCTTCAATGGCGGCCTTCAAGTCACGATTGGTAGCGGCAATCACCCGCACGTTAGCCCGTATTGCTTGATTCCCACCTACACGCTCAAATTCGTGCTCCTGCAGCACACGCAAGAGGGCAATCTGGGTCTCAGTCGGAAACTCCCCGATTTCATCCAAGAAGATCGTGCCTTCTTCCGCCAGCTCGAAGCGGCCGAGGCGCCGCTGCAGCGCTCCTGTGAAGGCTCCTTTCTCGTGACCGAACAGCTCCGATGCGATCAATGTCGCCGGAATTGCTGCACAACTCACACTTACAAACGCTCGTGAGGAGTGGTGCGACCGTTTGTGGATGGCTCGGGCGATGAGTTCCTTGCCCGTGCCGGTTTCACCGGTGATGAAGACGGTGGAATCCGTCGGCGCGACCTTGGCGACACGTGCAAGCACGGCTTCTAAAGCCGGTGACGCGCCCACGATCTCCTCGAACATTGATGCTTTGTCAATTTCCTCCCGTAGGGCGATGTTTTCGTGATGAAGTTTCTCCTCAGCCCGCTTGCGATCGTCGATATCAATCCCCGCCACTACCCAGCGCGTGATGCGTCCCTGTTCATCTCGTAGCGGCTTGTAGCGGACGAAGCACCAGCGGTACTCCCCGTCTCGCCTCGCTGCTCGAATTTCCAGTTCGAGAAGCGACCCACTTGAAAATGCCCTTTGAATTTCGTGACTCACCCGTTCCCAATCTTCTGGATGCCAGGTCCTTCGGGGGTCGCAGGTCTTCCACTCGTCAAGAGTGAGACCGAAAAACTCAAGCGCAGCCTGGTTGAGATAAAGTCGACTTCTATCGGGCCCGAGCACGGCTATGTATTGGGGCGCGGCGTCGAGGATTTGCTGAACCTCCGCTTCTCTTTGCCGAACCTTTTCTTCGGCTTGCTTCCGGTCCTCGATGTCGTGGAGCGCCCCATACCACTTGACAATGTTTCCCTTCTCGTCACGCACCGGCACGCTGCGGCTCACGAACCAGCGATATCCCCCGTTCGCCCCCCGATAGCGTCCTTCCTGCTCGTAAAATTCCCCAGCCGCGAAGCCCGCCTGCCTCCCTTTCACTAACCGGTCAAGATCTTCGGGATGGGTTACGGTCATCCAGCCGCGGCCCCAGCAACTCCTTCCGGGAAAGTCCCGTATAATCCAGCACACTTTGATTGTAGAAATCAATGGAGCCGTCAGGGGTAGCGGTTATGATGAAGGCCGGAATTGTATCGATAATCTTGGTAAGTTCCTTTTCGTTTTGCCGGATCCGCTCTTCCGCCTGCTTTCGATCTTCGACATCTATGCTGGATCCATACCATCTAACGGTGTTTCCCTGCCCGTCACGCAGGGGCACGTTACGGTGAAGCATCCAGCGATATTCCCCATCAGCCCGCCGGATGCGTGCTTCCTGTTCGAAAGGCTCCCCCTTCGCAAGGGCGACACGACTCTTTTCGACGAACTCATTAACGTCTTCAGGATGAATTGTGGCTGTCCATTTCCAGCCCAATAGGTTCTCCAGCGGAAGACCGACAAAGTCCAGCCACCGTTGATTGAAAAAATCGAGAGAGCCGTCAGGCAGACCGCTGTGGATTAGAGCGGGAATCGAATCAACAAGCAGCCTAAGGCTCTTGAGCACGGATTTGTGTCCTTGAAAGGCCAAGCGTGGTGCCTTTCTGCTGCGCTGACCGAATGATCCCGCGAGCGCCAATTTTCCCACAGCCCATAATGGGAAATTATAAAACGTGATACTCAGGGCTGTCAAATTGAGCTGAAAACCGCTCGAAAGGGCTCGGCCAATCGCGGATAAGCCGAAGAGCGCAGGGTCAACGTCCATAGCCGGGTCCGAGCCCGGACGAAGATCGAGGCCGAGCGGGTCGGGAAGTATATGGTCCGGCCGGTGCTGGCCCTGGAGCGCCTTTTGTTACTGGAGCGCGAGGGTAAGGTCGGGTACCGATGGGGACGGCGGGCGGCCGAGCTGAAGACGCTGGACTACCTGGAGTTCATCGCTCGGGTGACGTCGCACATCCCCGACAAGGGCCAGGTCATGGTCCGGTATTACAGCCTCTACGCCAACGCCCATCGGGGGAAGATTAGGAAAGCGAGCCGCGTCCCCGTCGCCCTGGGGATGATCGAGGAGGATCCGCCGCCCATCGCTTCCAAGGGCTGGGCCGAGATCATCCGGAAGGTCTACGAGGTGGACCCGCTGATCTGCCCCCGTTGCGGGGGACGGATGAAGGTCATTGCCTTCCTGACCGAGCACGCTGTCGTCGACCGGATCATCGGTCACCTGAAGTTGACGTTCGCGGCCGAGAAGCCGCCGCCAGCTCATATCTTTGAGGAGGTCGCCCTGATGGCAGCCGCCTCGCGGCACTCATGGAGCCACGTTTTCGGCTCCGTAAGTGCCGCCGAAGAAAGCGGGGAGTATGAATAGCGGATGAGGGCAAGAGGGGAGGGAAACCATTTTCCTATGAACCGTTCGGATAGTCATCGTCCGGTGGTGAGGGTGAGCAACGGCGGGATCTCGGTCAGGTCGTACACCGTGGCCGCCTGACCATAATCGATCCCCCTTTCGGTGCGGTCGAGGAAGATCGGCACACAGCCGGCGGCTAGCGCCCCCGTGACATCGGTGGGCAGATTCCCGACGTAGGCGATCTCCTGCAGGTCGACGGCAAGCGTCGCTGCAAGCCTTTCGAAAGATGCGCGGTGCGGTTTGCGCAGGCCGACCTCGAACGAGGTGACGAAGCCATCGATATACGGCGCCAACCCCACGCGCTCCAGATCCAGCTGGATGACGCGCCTCGGCATACCCAAAGGAACGTTGGTCAGCGCGCCGACGGCAAACCCCGACTGCTTCAGGGCGGCGAGTGTCTCGATCGCGCCCGGGTACGCCACGAGGCTCCTGCGGAAGCGCTCGAAGAATACAGCGAACACATCCGTCATGACCTCGGAGGCCGCCACCCTCTTGATGCGCTCACGGAGGTGGGTGCATAAAATCGCCGGCTTCTTGCGGCCGGCAGCGACATGGGCCTTGGAGCGGTCGATGCCGCAAGCGTCGACGACTCTCTCGAAGGCAGGCCGTCCCTGTTCGAGCCAGCGCATGGGCGCGTCACGATAGTGGTAGAGCGTCTCGCCAAGGTCGAAGCCGACGGCGGCGACGACTATACGTGTGTCGCCGCTCATCAGTGTTCGGCCTCTCGGCCGTCCTCCTCCGCTTCGTCGCCGCCAAGCGCCGCCGGCCACCGTCCCAGCGCCAGGGCAAACAGGCCCTTGGGGCGGTAGCTGCTCCGGGCACGTCGTTTCGTCGCGTTCACTAGGGCGTCCTCGGGGACCAGCATGCGCAGGGCGCGGGGGTGGATGCGGAACTCGAGCGGCGTGTCGAGCACGAGAGCCTCTCCGTCGATGCCGGCGAAGACCTTGCCGCCGCGCGATCGTACTTCGAAGGTCTCGGCGGTGAACTCGTGGAAGTAGCGGTCGTCGTGCCTGGGCAGGCCCATCGCCGCACGCGTAACGATCTCGGCGGCCTCGGGCCCGGTCCTGGCATTGATCGCGAAAATCCCCAGCTTTCCGGAGTCCATCGTGCGCCGCTGCGCGAAGTCGGCTGCCGGCTCCCAGACGTAGGGGTTGTTGGAGACCTGGACGACGAAGGCGTCGTCGATCTCGACTCCGTCGGGCGTCGTGAACTGCAGGTCGAACGGCTCGGCCCGGTGGCTCAGCATTTCGGGGAGCAGCTCCCTCGACGTCTTGATCTTGGCGCCGCGGTAGCTGTCCTGCTGCACGATCGTCGCGTAGATGCCCATCGACACGGTGTTCACGAACAAGCGGTCGCCCACAGTGCCGTAGTCGATGAAGCGCTCGACGCCCTCGCGGAAGGCGACCATGCCCTTGCGCGGCTTATCCTTCTGGAGGCCCAGATCTTGGGCGAAGTGGTTGCGCGTGCCGGCGGAGATGCAGACGAAGGGTATGTTGTGCTCGTGGGCGATCGAGGCGATGAGGGCCTGCGACCCGTCGCCTCCGGCCATACCCAGGCAGTCGGCGCCGCGGGCGATAGCGTCTCGGGCCAGTTCGGCAAGGTCGAGCCCCTTCTCGAGCATGACCACCTCGACGCCCATCTCGGCGGCGATGTCGGTCAGGCCGAACTTCGACACCTTGCCGCCGCCGGACCGGGGATTACACAGGAGCACCGGCTTGCGCGGTCGCACGCGCTTGAGAGCGCGCAGGCGGTCGATCTCGTGCCGGTCGGGCTCCAGCGCGGCGCGCGCCGACACGGCCGCGACCGTCAGCGCGACGACCACGGCAGCGATCGGCGGAAGCACATCTTGCGAGCCCTCGATGGCCTGAATCAGGGCTTCTCTGATGAGAAGGACGCCGACGATCAGGCCCGCCACACCGACGGCCCGACGAAGCTTACGCTCGGTGAGCGCCCACCAGACGCCGGCCACCGCGACCGCCTGGCCGATGAGGGCTACGATGAGCCAAATAAGGTTGTGCACAAGAAACGCGATCATCACGACGACGAGAGCAGCCGTCGACAGCAACGCCAGGGCGGCGAGCGCTCGACGGCCCGGCGATGGGGCCTCATGCTTGCTGATAGTCATCTGGCAAAATAGGATTTATTTCGACGGGCGTATACCCCGGCTCGTGGGCTGCGAGCCGAAAATACTCCGTTTCGTTTTTTTATACTCCCGATCGCGGAACGATGTCAATCGCATGACAGCTGTGACTCCCCTCTGCGCGACAACGTGGCGGTTGTGAGTAGTATCGCTTCGGAGTAGCGAATCGATCTTTGCTCCGTAAATATATTAGAGGGTTAAAACATCGCGACCGGAATACTCCCTAAAGACTTTGGGGAAATAAACTTCCGGATGGTCGGCGAAGTTCTTTCGAAAATGTTCATAATTATTGGCTTCCAGCCGAAAATCAATTTCCTTCTCAATGGATCTTTCAAATTCGGATACTAAGCGCGATAACTCATATCTTTTGAGCTCGGGGAGGTGTTTTTCCATAAGATGGGCCATGAAATACATCAAGTTCAGATCCCCGCTGATCGTTCTTTCCAGATCCGGCCGTTGTATTTTAACGGCCACTTTTTCACCTGATGGAACACGGGCATGATGGACTTGGGAGAGAGAGGCCGAGGCAAAAGGAACTGGATCGAATTCCGCAAAAACCTCTTTTGCCGGTTTTTTGAGAGTTTTTGAAATAATCTTTTCCGCTTGGGGGGAAGGAAAGGGCTCGACCTTATCCTTAAGTTTTCCCAGTTCCTGGATGACTTCACGGGGAAGAATATCCGGATGACAGCTTAACGCCTGGCCCAGCTTGACATAAGTTGGGCCGAGCTCCTCCAAGATCGCTTTGACTTTTTGCGCTAACGAAAGACGGCTTTTTCCTCGTTTGGCAAAAAAGACCCTTGGAAGTTCCAGTTTTTCTGCAATCTCCTTCAACCCGTATTTTAAGAGGACCCGGGTGATTTCCCTTAAACGCCGAAGACGCTCTTTTGGGGATGACCGGTCAGGCATACTTTGAGTATAGTATTAACATAGGGGAGTTTTAATTGATTTTGGGCCGCGCGGCCTAGCTCTTGACTAGCCGGCGGATGGCGGCGAGGTTGCGCTCGGTGGCGTTCCTTCCCTTATCGATAATCGCCCGGGTCCGTGAGAAATCGAAAGTTGCGACCTCGACCGGGACGCGGTAGACGAGGTCAGCCTGCTGGATCCGGCCCTCGGTCGCCCGGGTGAGGACGATGGTGCTGGTGCGGGAGAGGAGCTGGAAGATGTTGCGGATGCTCGAGGCGGGGACGCCCCGGATGGGCTTGTGGATGTCGGGCCCGACGACCTTCCCGGCCCCCAGGTTGCGGGCGAGCTCGATGGGGACGTTGTCGAGCACCCCTCCGTCGACGAACAGCCGGTCCCGGTTACGGGCGGGGTCGAAGACGAGCGGAAAGGCGATGGTGGCACGGAGGGCCTTGCGGAGTGGGCCCCGGGTGAAAACGACGCCGCGGCCGTTCACAATATCCACGGCGTTACAGACGAAGGGGATGGACAGGTCCTCGATCCTCAGGCCGCCGACGATCCGGCCGAGGACGACCTCGACGCGGTCCTTGCGGTCGATGCCGAGGCTCCGGAGGACCCTGTCCGCGCTCGTCCCGAGCATCATCTGCTGGAAGGACCGCTGCATCGTCTGGGGACGGCGGGAGAGGAGCTTTCTGTCGATGAAGCGACCATAGGGGAAACTGACGGCGAGATTGGCGATCTCCCACGGCGTCATGCCCGAGGCATAAAGGGCGCCGACTATCGCCCCCATCGAGGTCCCGGCGATGACTCCGGGCACGAGGCCTGCGTCGTCGAGGACCTGGAGAACGCCCACGTGGGCTAAACCGCGCGCGCCGCCCCCCATGAGGACGAGCCCCCAGGGTTTCCGCGATCTCGATCGTGCCGGTCCAATGGAACGAACCTGTGTTGAGGCCTTAATAGTACAATCGCTCCGGAGGGTCAAGCATGTAGTCGTGCCAAGGCAGTTCGTTGAATGTAATATATCCTAGGCTTCGGGCCCGAGTCAGAAACTCCCAAACGACCCAGGCAGGCCCCCGGAACCCAGGCCAGACTTCTGTTGATTTCCTTCGCCGCCCTGGCTATGTCAGGAAGCTCACGAAAAACCACATAAAAAGGTTCCTTCGCTTATCTTTGGATTGACTTTTTGCCTGGGATTTTGTAAGTTATGTGGGCCGGATTTCTCTACCGTAATTATCCGAGGTTTAGAAAGAATGAGAACGTATACTCCGAAAAAAGATGAAGTGGAAAGAAAATGGTGGCTGGTTGACGCCGAAGGCAAAGTTCTGGGACGGTTGGCCACGCGAGTGGCTGTCTTGCTGCGCGGGAAAAATAAACCTCAATTTGCAGCTTTTTTGGACACCGGCGACTTTGTCGTCGTCATCAACGCTGAGAAAATCAGCGTGACCGGGAAAAAACTGGACCAGAAAACATATTATTCCCATTCGGGTTATCCTGGGGGATTGAGGACCGAGACTTTGAAGGAACTCTTGGCAAAGAAGCCTGAAGAGGCGATCCGCCGGGCCGTCTGGGGCATGATCCCCAAGAATAAGCTTGGCCGGGCGGTTTACAAGAAGCTCAAGGTTTATCGCGGACCTCAGCACCCGCACGAAGCCCAAAATCCCCAGGAATACAGGTTTTAGGAGGTCACTTGAGCTTAATTCAGTATTATGGAACAGGAAAGAGGAAAACCTCTATCGCCCGCGTCTTTCTTCGGTCAGGGAAGGGGGACATCAGCCTGATCGTCAACAAGAGGCCCCGTCCGTTCACCGAATATTTTCACCTTGATTCCTATAAGTATGTCATTCGTCAGCCCCTGCTTCTCACCGAAACCGAGAACAAGTTCGATATCTTCATGCGGGTGAGCGGGGGAGGCATCAAGGGACAGGCGGAGGCGATTCGATTGGGCATCTCCCGGGCGCTCCTCGAGTTCAACCGGGAGTTGAGGCCGGCCCTCAAGGCAGCCAACCTGCTGACCAGAGACGCCAGAATCAAGGAAAGAAAGAAATACGGATTGTTGGGCGCCCGCAAAGCACCTCAATACCATAAACGATAAGGAGAGTACGCGTTGGTATCAGTGACAATGAAGGAACTGTTGGAGGCTGGAGTTCATTTTGGCCACCAGACCAAGAGGTGGAACCCCAAGATGAAGGAATATATCTTCGGACAGCGCAACGGGATTTACATCGTCGACCTGCAGAAGACGATCAAAAATTTCAAAGAGGCGCTTCAATTCGTCAAGACGATCGCCGAGGCCGGGAAAGAGATTCTTCTGGTCGGCACCAAAAAACAGGCCCAGGACATCATCCGGGAATTTTCCCAGAAGAGCGAGTCGAGTTATGTCAACCAGCGCTGGTTGGGCGGACTGCTGACCAACTTCCGGGTCGTCCGGGGAAGTGTCGAGAAGCTCGCCGAATTTGACGAGATGAAAGAGGACGGCCGCTGGGAGCTGCTCTCGAAAAAGGAAAAATCAAGGCAGGACAAAGTCTACCGGAAACTGGCCAAGAACCTGGGCGGGATCAGGGATATGAAGGACCTTCCCGGCGCCATGTTCGTCATCGACTCGTCCAAGGAGGAGATCGCCATCTCGGAAGCGAAGAAGCTGGGAATCCCCATCGTGGCTGTCGTGGACACCAACGGGGACCCCGAGGGCATCGACTATGCTATCCCCGGCAATGACGACGCCGTGAGGGCGATCGAACTGTTCACCTCAAAGGTCGCCGAGGCGATCATCGAAGGCAAGAAAAACCGGATCACCAGAGAGCTGGAAGCCGCCAAGACGGGAGCCGAAGGCGCGGCGGAACAGAAGGCTGCGACGCCGGCCGCAGGCTCGGGCGAGCAGGCAGCAACGGCCGGCCCGGGCGAAAAACAGAAGTCCGCGGAATAAAAGGAGTCGACGATGAACATAACCGCTGATATGGTCAAAGAGCTGCGCCAGAGAACGGGCATCGGAGTCATGGAGTGCAAAGAGGCCCTCCAAGAAAGTCAGGGCCTGATCGATAAAGCGATCGAGATCTTGAGAAAAAAAGGCTATGCCCGGGCCAAGGACAAGATGTCCCGTGAAGCCGGCGAAGGAATTATCACCTCCTATATCCATATGAACGGGAAGATCGGGGTCCTGGTCGAAGTCAATTGCGAATCCGATTTCGTCGCCCGAAACGAGGAATTCAAGGAGCTGGTCAAGAACATCGCCATGCAGATCGCCGCTTCCAGTCCCCGGTACGTCTCCTCCGAAGAGATCCCGGCGGCCGAAATCGAGCAGGAGAAAGAGATCATCAAATCCCAGCTCAAGGATATGAAAAAGCCTCCCGAGATCATCGAGAAGATCGTCCAGGGCAAGCTCAACAAGTTTTATGAAGAGGTTTGTTTGCTCGATCAACCATACATCAGAGAAGACAAGATGACCGTCCGTCAGCTGGTGTCGTCTATGATCGCCAAGATCGGCGAGAACATCAAGGTCAAGAGGTTTGCCCGGTTCGAGCTGGGCAAGTCCTGATACTCCGATGGCTCGACCTAAACCGGCCTACGAGAGAGTTCTGCTGAAACTCTCAGGGGAGTCTCTGCTCGGTTCCCTCCCTTGCGGCATCGACTTCGGCCGAGCCAAAGCGATCGCCCGGGAAATCAAGGAAATCCACCGGCTCGGAGTCCGGGTGGCGATTATGATCGGCGGGGGGAACATCTTCCGCGGGACAAGCGGCACAAAAGCCGGGATGGACAGGGCCTCGGCCGACCAGATGGGCTTGCTGGCGACGGTCATCAACGGCATCGCCCTCCAGGATTATCTGGAAAAAGAGGGAATCCCCACCCGGCACGTCTCGGCTATCGAAATCAAGTCCATCGCTGAGCCCTTCATTCGCCGCCGGGTTCTGCGCCACTTGGAGAAGGGGCGTGTGGTCGTCTTCAGCGCCGGGATTGGAAGCCCCTATTTCACGACCGACACCGCGGCGGCCTTGAGGGCCCTGGAGATCAAGGCTCAGGTGATCCTGAAGGCCACCAAAGTGGACGGCGTATATACTGCCGACCCCTTGGTTGACAAGACGGCCAAGAGGTTCCGATCAATCGGATATCTGGATGTCCTCAACAAGGGCCTGAAAGTCATGGATGCTACGGCCATCTCGCTCTGCAAAGACAATGACCTTCCGATTATCATCTTCAACCTGATGGGCCGGGGGAATATCAAGAAGGCCGTGCTAGGACACAAGATCGGGACGCTCGTCAGTTGAATTAAATCCTGCCTCGCCTGTCGCGAGGCGGATATCGAGGATCAATCGGTCTCGTGAAGAGGGAACAATGGTCAAAGATATTCTGAGGGAACTCGAAAAGAAGATGAAGACTTCTTCGGAGCATTTCCGAAAAGAGCTGGGGAAGCTCAGGACCGGCCGGGCCAACATCAATATTTTTGAAGATATCAGGGTGGAATACTACGGTAGCCTGATGCCTATCAACCAAGTGGCCACTCTGGGCGTCCCTGATCCGACCCTGATCTCGGTCCAGCCCTGGGACCCGACGCTGCTCGAGGCTCTGGACAAGGCAATCCGAAGCGCCGACCTCGGCTTCAATCCGATCAATGACGGCAAGGTCCTGAAGATTCCGATCCCGCCTCTGGATGAAGAGAGGCGGAAGGAACTGGCCAAACGAATCGCCAAAATGGCCGAAGAGGAAAAGGCTGCCCTCCGGGTGATGAGACGGGAAAGCAAAGAGATGATCGAGAAGCTGGAAAAAGAGAAAAAGATCACCGAGGACGACAAATTCCAGGGCTTGGAAAAGCTCCAGGAGATCACTGACGATTCGGTCAAAAAGGTCGACGAGTTGGCCGGGGCAAAAGAAAAGGAAATACTAGAAGGTTAATCCGTCCCTCGTACCCCGTGCTCCGTTCGCTAATCTGTCGAAGCATTTTTTTTCTGTGATAAAGGGGCTTTGGAAAGGGCTTTGCTCCCAAAGCCCCTCGTCCACCATCACATGATTAGAAATGCTTACCTAATCCATTTGAACGGAGAACGCAGGTCCGGGTACGGGGCACGGGGTACGGTCTTACCGTCTTCTGAGCCAATTCTCCGTCGTTCCGAATTTTGTCCTGATGACGATTCCCCAGCCGATGATGCTCAGACAGAAGGTGAACATGAAGCCAAGGAAGGGAATAAAACTGATGAAGCTCACCAATAGCAGGCCGAGGACGACGGCGCCGATCGGAGTCGTCCTCTGTGAACCGAGGGCCCTAAGCAGGCTTTCTCCGAAGAAATAGAAGAGGACGACCCGGCCGAAGATCTTGATGATCAGCCCCGCCCAGACCAGGGCGAAGAGGATCGGGATGCCGATGAGGATGAGGCAGAGCAGGGCGGAGAAAATGACCAGGCCGCCGAAGATGATCAAGGCCAGAACGCCGGTGCCCACGGTCGGCCAGAAGGATTTCCTGACCTGAGAGGCGGCAAACGTCATCTGCTTCGGAAAAATGGCGGCCACGGCCAGGGCAACAAGAAACCAGAGGAAGACCGAGATCAGCTTGATGATGAGGATGATCGGGAGGAGAGGGAAGGCGAAGAGTCCCTTGAATACCCCCTCTCTGAACAGTTTAGGTCCGATCTCCGAGGCTTTGAGGTAGATGGTATCCCCGTTGATCGTGCATCCGGGCTCTTTGGTCAGACTGCCTCCCAGAATCACGACATCGCGCCTGACTACGGCCGTGGGCTTCAGAACGACCGCCGAGCCTATGCCGACCACAGACTCGCCCACCTCACCGGAAACCGTGACTGTCCCCCCGAAGGCGACGACGCTCTGTTTGACTCTTCCCTCGATATCGACATTCCCGCCCAAGGAAATGACGTTGTCCTGGACCTCATCCCGAGCGACATGGACGTCCTGTTTTAGGCTGAACTTCTGCCGGCCGTGGAGGGGGAGGAGGCCACAGACCAGAAAGAGAATCCCGATAGCCAGCGCTCTTTTATTATTCATGGGTGTCCCTCGGACTGAATTTTCTTTTTAGCATCATGAAAAGCGTCACACTGAGGAACAGGGTCAAGGTGATGAGCAGAATCTGTGTCTGTGGGCTGATGAGGGAAGTCAAGACGGAGAGCCCTCCGATCAATTCCTCAATGAGGTTGGAGAAGATTTTAAAGATAAGCAGGAAGACCTTAAAAAATTTGATAAAGGTCAAGGACAGAGTCTTGAGATTTCTCAAGACATATTGATTCAGCCCCACGAAGAGACCGGGCAGACTCTGCCGGGTGACGACCATGGCCAGGCCCAGGGCCACGAGGATGGCCGAGCACCCTGCGGCGAGGGAGATGAGCAGTGCCCGGAGCGAGAATTGGCTTCCGGCGATCCGGGCCATGACCCGTGCCGAAAAGTCGGCCGGAATCTCTAGGTCAGGCAGAGTGGACGCGGCTTCAGTTAGGCGCCGGCGGGCCTCGACCGCCTCCCGGCACATTCGGCAGGAGGCCAGATGACTTTCCAGTTCTTGCCTTTCGGGCGGTGTAAGCTCTCCCTCAAGATAGCGATAGGCCTGGGTGAGAGAAAAACAGTTCACGCCTCACTCTCCAGAAGCCTGCGGAGCAATTCTTTTGCCTGAAAGACTCTGTTCTTGACCGTCCCCACGGGCAGTCCTTTGATCTCCGCCATCTCCTCATAGCTCAGCCCGTTGACGTGCCTCCAGACAAAAAGCTCGCGCAGAGACCCCGGAAGCCTCGCGAGCGCCCGGTCGATCCTTGACCGGAGTTCCTGAAGTTCAAGCTTTTTGATGACTGAAGGTTTGTCGTCCGGGATCTGAATGGGGAGGCAGTCCTCCGCCTCGTTCGGATTCTGGTCGATGGAGACGGTCGGCAGTTTTTTCTTCCGCCAGTGGTCAATGACATAATTGGACGCGATCTTAAAAAGCCAGGTGCTGAATTTGTATTGAAGCCTGTAGGAGCCAAGAGAAGAGTAGGCTTTGACAAAAACCTCCTGGGTGAAATCCAGGGCCAACTCCCTCTCGCCGACCATTCGGCCGATGTAGTTGACCACCGGACGCTGATATTTTTGAACAATCATCTCAAAAGCCTTTTTGTCTCCATCAAGGGTCTGCTTGACCAGGAATTTGTCATCATCCATGGAGGACATCCTGTCCTCAAGAGTATATACGGTGTGGGCCGGAATTGGTTTTGTTTTCACGCTCCGGCTCTCCCTCGATGATCTCGCAGTCCGGAGGAACCTTGAGCTCGAAGAGGTCGGGCTTCAGCCGCGCTCCCGGCTTGATCTGGCTGAAGCGGAATTCCTGCTTGTTGCCCGCCCAGTCCAGAGAGATGGCCCTCTGGATGAGCAGAGATTTCGGATCAATTTCCAGGAGGATGTAAGAGAATTCCCCTTCGTTCTTGGGGACGAGCCTGAGCTGCCAGACGCCCGCGCTTTCCGAGGGGAAACGAGTGAATTCGACTTGATAGCTCTCCGTCATGACCGCCTCTCCGGTCAGGATGGAGAGGATCTCAGTTTCAAACTTATCTTTATAGCTCTTGGTCCTGTAGAGCTGGTTGTCTTCAGGAAAGAACGCCTGGAGCAGACCTCCGGTGTAGAGATAGGTAAACTTCTCCGGGCTTAGGTAGTCCCAGCGCATCGATTCGGGTTTTCGGAAATAGAACTTGCCTTTTTCTTGGAGCGGGGTCGTTGCCGACGCGGAGAAACGGGTCTGCTCGAAGCTCGCCTGGAGAGAGTCGATCGACCGAAGCTTCGTTTCGACTTTGACGGCCACCTCTTCGGGGCTCAACGTCTGGATCGGCCCGGAGAGCGCAAAAATGATGAGTCCGACGGGCACCACGTACCTCATTTTTAGAATTATAGCACAACCAATCCGATTAAACTCTTTGCTTCTCAAATCAGATTTCTGCTATAAATCCCTCGATGAACGAGGTTTTTCTTCTGATTCTCATCTCGTATTTCGCTTTCATTTTGCTCTTGAACCTCGTCTTCAAGAAAAGAATGAAGAGCCTCGAGGATTTTTTTCTCGCCTCCCGCAACCTTTCCGCCTTCTGGATCGGGCTGGCTCTTTCCGCCTCATGGTTCGGAGCGACCTCCATCCTGGTTTCTACGGACGAAGCCTACAAAGAAGGGGTGAGCGCCGGCTGGCTGGTCGGTGTTCCCGCGGTGGCGACGCTTCTTATCCTGGCTATAGCCTTGGGCACAAGAATCCAGAGATTTCGGACGCTCAGCCTCCCCGACCTTTTGGAGGCCCGCTATGGCCTGATTGTCCGCCATCTCTCGTCTTTTCTGATCATCTGGTACATGAGCGTGCTGGCGGCCGCTCAGATGGTGGCCCTGGGCAAGTTTCTGGAGCTGTTTATCGGAGCTCCCTATTTGGCCAGCTTAGCCTTGGGCACCGGCGTCGTTCTCTTCTACTCTATTCTAGGCGGATTCAGGGCCCTGGTGATCACGAACCTTCTCAAATTTCTCCTCCTGGTCGCCGGTGTGGCCGGATTGGTTTTCTTCCTAAGCAGAAACGTATCCTTGGGCGGGATTTCGACCTTAGCGATGGGGGCCGGGAAGGGCGATTATTTCCGGGTCTTTTCTCATTTCGGGAAAAACTCTCTCGTAGCTCTATCTTTCATTCTTGCCTGGACGGTCTCGCCGATCGCCTGGCAGCGCATCCAGGCCGCGCGATCTCCACTCCAAGCCCGCCGGGGCACTCTTGGGGCTGTCGGCATTCTCACAGTCCTCTACGGCCTGGTCGTTTTTGCCGGGATGCTCTCACGGCCTCTTCTCTCCGGCCGGGAGCTCGCCACCCCTCTTCTTTCTGAGCTCATCTCGAAAGAAACGAATTTGTTGCTCGGGGGCCTCCTGTTCGTCGCCGTCCTGAGCGCCATCATGTCCACGCTGGATTCGGCGGTCAACACGGGAGCCCTGTCCCTGACCAGGGATCTGTTCGAGCAGATCGTTCCCGGGGAACGACCCGGCAGGTCTGTGCTGGCCAGTCGTCTGGCCACGTTGGCCATTGGAGCGCTGGCGTTTTTGATCGCCACGCGTTTTCAGGATATCTTGAAGACGATCGGGCTCTCGTCGACGATCATGGCCGAGGGGCTTTTTATTCCGGGGGTGGCGAGCGTTTTTCTGAAAAAAAGATATCCCCTGGCGGGCTTTCTCAGCCTGACCTTGGGTGGATTATTTGCCCTGATAAGCTTTCTGGGAGAAATGGAGATTTTCAAATTCGGCCTCCCCGTCTGGCCTTATTCCGTTCCGTACGGGCTGCTCTTGAGCTCAGCCGGATTCCTTATCGGGCTGGTCACCAACAAAGTGAGGAGTAAGGATTGAGGCGTAAGGCGCTTTCCGCTGTTTACTGTTTTTTGGTTTTTGGATATGATTGAGGCCAATGTCTGTCTGGGAAAATCTGCGCTGGCGGGCCATCGGCTTTTTTGGAAAACGCCTGTTCTGGATTCTGGCCAAGTCGTGCCGGTGGACGCTCCTCGGGGAAGGGACCTACCAGCAACTCAGAGCCGAAGGCAAGCCTGTCATCATCCTTGTCTGGCACGGGCGGATTTTTGTTGTCCCCTATTTCTTCCGGCATCGAGGGATCATGCCCTTGATCAGTCCGAGCAAAGACGGCGAAATCGCGGCCCAGATCATGGCCCGCTGGGGCTATAAGATCCTCAGGGGGTCGAGCTCGCATTCCGTGGTCCGGGCCTGGAACGAAATGAAGCGGGAGCTCGGACGGGGGGGAGAGCTGATCATCGTTCCCGACGGCCCGCGCGGCCCAGACAGGGTCCTCAAGCCAGGCTGCATCAAGCTGGGACAGGAGACGGGGGCGGTGCTTGTTCCGTTCAGCTTTGCAACCTCAAGGAAGAAAATTCTTCGGAGCTGGGATCGTTTCTTGATGTTCTATCCGTTTTCGAGAGTAGTGGCCATGTACGGCGCGCCGATCGAGCTCCCCTCCAACCTGACCGATGAAGAATTTGAGCGAGAACGGCTGCGGGCGGAGCAGGCCCTGACCGACCTCGAGCATCAGGCCGATTCCTATTTTCAATAGACGGGATGACGGGATAGACGATTTATGTTATATATCCAGCCAAAAGGAGAGTCGAATGAAATCGAGGGTTTTTTATCTCATCGTCATCGTGTTGGGATTATCTTTTTTTCTCCTCAGCCAGGAACAAAAGAAAACGAGTTTGATTGCCCAGGGTGATGTACTGTTTGACCAGAGAGGCGACCTGGCCAAAGCCAAAGAAGCCTTGGCCAAGTACCGGGAAGCGCTGGCCCAGGGTGAGGACAAATATGAGGCCTACTGGAAAATGGCCCGGGTGGAGTACTGGATTGGTGACCGCACCACCGATAATAATGAAAAGAAGACGATTTTTGGACAGGGAATCGAGGACGCCAAAAAAGCCGTCGAGCTCGCGCCCACCAAGGCCGATGGGCATTTCTGGCTAGGCGTGAATTATGGATCCTACGGCGAAGCCAAGGGTGTCCTCAAGAGCTTGTCCCTGGTTGGACCGATAAAGGCGGAAATGGGCGCTGTCTTGCGCATCGACGCCGGCTACGAGAACGGAGGCGCAAACCGCGTGCTCGGCCGGGTCTATTACAAACTGCCCGGGTTTGTCGGCGGGAGCAACAAGAAATCCCTCCTGAACCTCTTGAGGTCAAAACAGCTCGGGCCGAAGGATGGCCTGACTCGCATCTATTTGGCGGAGACATACCTTGCTCTCGACGAAGTGGAGAAAGCCAGAGAAGAGCTGGAGTTCGTTTTGAATTTGGAGGCTGACCCGAACGATGCCGGTCAGGTTGCCGAGCTGCCCGACCACAAGGAGCAAGCCAAGAAGCTCCTGCAAAAGAAGGATTTTAGGAAAAAATAAATTTCCCGGGTTCTATTCCGAGAAAACCTGGGCCGTGAAGACCTCGATCTGAACGCCCTTTTTCCATTCGTTCTTGTCCAGACCCGCCTTGAGACAGCCGTGGCAGAGGTAGGTCTCGAGGTCCCAATCGTATTCGCACGGAACCTGAGGCAGGAGAAGCCCTTTGTTAAACCCTTTGCTGATGATGATGCCGTGTTTGCCGACTTCGACATCGCTCGGGTTTTTGACCTCGACAGGCAGACTCAGCACGGAAATCTCGAACTTTGCTTTCTCCAGCTCGCCCAGGCCCAGAGACTGGAAACGGAAGTCTTCGGTCGCGGCGGCGATCGCCATATCGATGATCGTTTGATATAGCGGTTTGACCGGGAGCGGATATCCGATGCACCCGCGGAGCTCGCCATTGACCTTGATGGTCACGAAGGCTCCTCGTTTTTCCTTGAGGACAGGATCTTCAACCTTGATCCGCAGTTTCTCTCCTGTCCTCAAGTAATGTTCCACGGCCTGGCGGGCCAAGCTGAGAAGGAACCTCTCCTGATCTTTGGCTAGAGGCAGGCTCACCTGGTTTCCTCCTTCCTGTCCGTCTTCAAGAGGATGGGCCGAAGACGGAACTTTTTTTCGTAGTCGATCACGAACGACCGGCGGCGCGCCTTTTTCCGGGAATCTGGGTTGATTTCCAGATAAAGCTTGCCGAAGCCGTAGGGCGAAAGAACTCCCTTCAAATATCGAGGGCTGGTTCGAAGCCCAAAAAATCCTATGATTCCTCCCTCCAAGGCCTTGTCCAGTTTGAAATAGAGCTCGGCCGAGAGAGAAGATCCTTGGGGCGCGGGCAGGACCTTCTCAACAAAAAAGCGGTGGTCCCGCCGGTGCCCGATGAGAAACCCGAAAACCGGCGATCGGCCAGCAACGAGAGAGAGTGCTTCGAGAAACTGAGCAGCCTCCCCCGACAAGAACGCATCCATCAGCAAAATTATAACACAAAGCCGGAAAAGGAAAAGAGGGCCGTCTCGCCTCAGTCGCTTTCGGGCGTCAGATCTTTTCTGGCCCAAACGATCAGGCTGTAGCCCTTGTGAAAGAAGAGGAGCGCATCCAGGCGGGAGCAGAGCCAGACCAAAGGGTAAATGAACGAGTAGATTCTGAAGCTCTTTTTTTGGGTTTCAAATTCTGCCGAGGTCGATGGTTTGATGCGCCCGTCTCTCAATTTTTCCTCAGGCTCGCGGGAGAGGACCTTGATGTAGAGAAAATTGAGAACGAGCTCCAGGAATTCGACAAAAAAACGAGAGTAGGTTTTATCGAGCACCGGCCGGAGGCGAGCCCGCCTCAGTTTCGAGCGGATCTCTTGGAGGCTGTAGCCTTCTCTTTTGTGTCCGAAGTCTTCTAATTTCAAACCGAGGGCGGACCTCAATTTGTGAAGAACAAAGAACTTGCCGGTATGAGGCGTGACCAGGATGAGTTCCCCGTCCTTTTTGAGGACCCGCCCGATCTCGTCGAGGCATTGTTGGTCGTCGTCCAGATGCTCGAGGTAGTCCAGAGAGGCGACCAGGTCAAAAGAGGCGCTCCTAAAGGGCAGGGGACCGGGCGCAATCCGAACAAGATTGTCCCTAAGCAAACTCCGGGCCGTTTTCAGGTTAGCCAGGTCCTGGTCGGTGCTGACCCAGAAACCCCCCTTGCGCCGGAGGTAATAGCTGAGAACCCCCTGGGCGCACCCGAGGTCGAGGGCCTTTCGCCGCGGATCGAAAGCTAGCCCTTTTTCGATGAGGGCGAGTTTTTCTTTTTTCTTGAGAGATTTTTTGAGGAGCTGAATCTGCCAGGGGTCTTGGGGCATTTAAAAAGATTATATTTTGTTGAGGTTAAAAACACAAGACAACAAGCAGTGAGGAGTCAGCAGTGAGCACTGAGCAGTGCACGGGAAAATGAATGTGTTCCTTCCTTCAGCCTGAGAATGAAGTATAAGAATGGGGTTAACTGCTCATGGCTCACCCCTCACAGCTCACTATTTTGATTTCTTGACTCTCCGATGTCTTAGTTTTATGATGAGAAACAAGGAAAGGTTGATGGAGTATGAACTGATCATCGTGGGGGCTCTCGAAACCAATTGTTATCTTATCTATTGCCCCGAGACCCTGGACTGTGCCGTGGTGGACCCGGGCGCGGAGGCAGAGAAAATTTTCCCGGAAATCACCAGGCTGAAGCTGAAACCCGTCATGATCCTAAACACCCACGGCCACATGGACCATACCGGCGCCAATCGCGATATCAAAGAACGGTTCGGCATCCCACTGCTGATCCACTCCAAGGACGGTCCGATGCTCGGCGCCTCCGACCAGCTCGAATTGAGCCTGTTCTTGGGAGCCAGAGAATCTCCCCCCGCCGACCGGTTCATCGAGGACCGGGAGGAAATCTCGGTCGGCCATTGCCGTCTGAAAGTCATCTATACCCCGGGTCACTCTCCCGGGAGCGTGAGTTTCC
>Ga0315282_10003906_pt1 | contig 26397 bp, 35 predicted proteins | sample YL17G07_20_MG_FD_203693 | JGI IMG/M metagenome (GOLD analysis project Ga0315282, IMG submission 203693) | Sediment microbial communities from Yellowstone Lake, YNP, Wyoming, USA - YL17G07_20 | ecosystem: Environmental > Aquatic > Freshwater > Lake > Sediment | place: USA: Wyoming | collected... | reverse complement strand
GTGGGGCGCGCGAAATCAAAATGATTGGCAAAATTTTCTGCGAGGCGGGCCGCCGCTTACGGCGGCTGGCGGCGGGGCGGGTCATCGCCCCTCGAAAAAGGTTCGCGCAAAGGATATAATTTCACCGATTCAATTCTGATTTGTAATATGTTGCCCATACTGGTATAATTAAGGTAATGAGGACTACACAACGAAAAGGAGATATTGCAGTTTCACAAGCAATCGCACGATTTACAAAAATGGGCTATGACGTTTCAATACCCTTAACGGAATCTGCCTCGTATGATTTGATAGTTGATACTAATGAAGGACTAAAACGAGTACAAGTACGATATAGTAGCGTGAAAGAGGTTGCCCTACGGAGGATACATTCTAACTCAAAAGGATATGTAGTTAAAAAAACAAAGGTTAATGCCTATGACTGGCTTTATATCTTTAAAAGCACTGGAGAGGAGTATCTTATTAAAAAATGTTTGGCAAATCGTAATGCAATAACGCCCACCGTAGATTATCTTCTATGATTAAATTTATAACGATTATAGTCCCACCCCCTCCGTTTATGGCAAAAATTGCCAAAGCCCTTGGTGTTTCAATCGAAGATTTATTATGAAAAAAAATTTACAAAAAGTTGTTGAGCAATTTATTGATTTGTTAATGCCGGAACTTACGCCCTACGAGGCGAACCTTTATATGCTTTTGCTTAGAGATTCTTTTTTACGAAATGGGGAATTAACAATGAGGGTCGGGAAAATGAGGTTAGCGGGGAAAATCGGTAAGGGAGCCAGAACCGGAGAGGATATAAGTATAAAACAAGTGTCCAGGTCTATAAAAGGTCTTGAAGAAAAAGGGGTCATCAAAGTTGGAGATACTAACCGAGATGGAACATTATATACAGTTCTTTTGCCAGAAGAAATTCCTTTGGTTAAAGAGAAATTATCTATTGTTCAAGAACCAGAAGAGGTAAATTATTTTACAAACCCAGAAAAACGAAAAGAGATTTTTGAAAGAGATAAATATATTTGTTTTTATTGTGGCGAAAAAGTTACCCCTGAAAATTCTACCCTTGATCATTTAGTACCCCAAAGTAAAGACGGAAAACACACAAAAGAAAATCTTAAAACCAGTTGCCTTGTTTGTAATAGCATAAAATCGGGTAAAACTTATGAAGAGGCCGCACCTTACTTATTAAAGAGTATTCAAGAGCGGAGAAACAAGAAATAAAAATATGGGTGATTTAGAAAAATACCTAAAATACTATTTTTTGGAAGATTATCTTTTTAATGATGTAAACAAAAATTTCCAAAGGCGAGGATATCTTACCCCTGAAGAATTTTTTGCGATTGTAATTTGGAAAAGAAACGCCTCAAAGACAAAAATTCTAAATGGTATTAAGAAAAATAAGAGGACTATTCGTGAAATTACATCTAAAATATCGGCGGCTAAAACAAAAGAGCAAAGACTGGACGCCTTGCTTTTCCCTAAAATTCCCGGCATTGGTATAGCTTTTGCCTCGGCAATTTTAACAGTATGCTATCCCAATGATTTTACTGTCGCGGATTATCGTGCCTGTGCATCTCTCAAAGATTTTGGCGGAGAAATAATCGGAAATCCGACCGCCAAAACTTCTGTCTATTTTGAATATTTAGAAAAGTGCAAAGAATTAGCTCGCAAATATAAACTTTCGTTGCGAAATTTTGACCGAATACTTTGGGCTAAAGATTTTTATGAAGGAATAAATGGATTGAAACATCTTGTCAAAGGAATAGAATAATAAAAGAATTTGCCGCCAAAGAAAAACTTGAAATCGTCCAATCCGAAAGGGTCGCTTCCGCAGGCGGGCGGAAGGGGGGTGTGGGGGGAATTCCGCCCGCCGAGCCCAGAGAGTTCCGTTCGGATATTTTCAAACAGACACCGCCAAAATTGAAATATGGAAGAATTAAAATCTGAAACTGAACAAAGAGAAAGAGAGTCGCGGGTCTATAATATTCAATTCGATAACTCCCATTTTGGGGATTTTGAAATACCTATTGGTACCAGCGAATTAGTTGGAGAATTAAACGAATGGTGGGATAAAATATGTATAGAAAGCGGCATAAATCCAAATGACAAAAAAATTTATAAGATTGGCTATCATGTCATTGAGTTGGGTAAAAATGCCCTTGAACATGCAGGCGGCGGAACAATAAAAGTCAATTTTGAAAGGGGCGAGGTAACTGTGATTGTAACTGACCAGGGCCAAGGGTTTGAGAATCCTAATGACGATATTTTATACGGAGCACCGGGACACGGACTATCAGAAGTGAAGCGTTACGCGGATGAATTTATTATCGAAACTCGTGGAAAAAAGTTTGTGAAAGTACCAAAAAAAAGAAATCTCGCCATATCAGAGGAAACCGATATCCAACAAGGCTCAAAAATAACTTTTGTTAAAAAGAAAGCAATTTGATAAAATATAAAACATGAAGAAAGGTTTTACATTAATAGAGCTTTTAGTAGTCGTTGCCATTATGGCTCTTTTATTGGCATTGGCGGTTGTCAGTATTTCCAATACAAATGCCAAAAAACGCGATGCCTTAAGAATGGCGAATATGAATGAAATTTCTAAGGCTCTAAGTTTCTATATCAATCAAACTCAAAAATATCCAATTTACACCGGTAATATCACCGGCTCTGATTCAATGTCAACAACACTTCAAAATGCTGGCGCGATTTCAAAAGTTCCCACTGACCCCCTTGCCGACTACAATTATACTTACACCTCTTCTAATGGAACAACTTTTACTTTGGGATTCTGTCTTGAAACAAACACAATAAAAGGTTATTCTCAAGGATGTGGCAACACAATCACCCCCTAAAATAAAATCAATTGAGTGGCAGGCGCCGGAATACGAATTTCACAAAAAAAGCCCTGACTGGTTTTGGACGCTCGGCATTATAACTCTTGCCTTATTTTTATCAGCCACTCTTCTTCATAGCCTTTTATTCGGTTTTTTAATATTGTTGGCTGGATTTTCTCTTGCTCTTTTTGGCGCCAGAAGGCCAAGCATAGTCTCTTTTAAAATAAACACTCAGGGCATTCATATCGGGAACAGAATTTACCCTTATGAAAACTTAAAATGTTTTTGGGTAGATTATGAACCGCCCTATAAAAAAGAACTTATTATTGAATCGAAAAAAACATTTATGCCCCATATTACCATTATGATAGGAGAAGCCGACCCGGTAAAAATCCGCAATTATCTTTTACAATTTTTAAAAGAAGAAAAAATAGAAGAACCATTAACAAACACAATAGTCAGGTTATTAAAATTTTAAAGAGTCCCCGTAGCTCAACGGATAGAGCGCAGCCCTGCGAAGGCTGATATCGAGGTTCAATTCCTCGTGGGGGCATTATTTCTTGAGAAATTTCATTAGCCGGGATTTTTTGCGGGAGGCGGTTCTTTTTTTGAGCACCCCTTTTTTAGCTGCCTTATCAATCGCCTTGTAAGCCGAAGAAAGCAATTTTAAAACCTCTTCGGTTTTTCCTTCTGATTTTAATTTTTTAATCTCTTTTAGAATTTTCTTTACCGCCTCTTTTCTTTTGAGGTTTATTTTCTTTTTTCTTATTGATTGCCGGAGAGCTTTTTGAGCTGATTTGGTGATAGGCATAAATAGAAGTATAATTGAAATATGATTGCCCGTCTAGAGGGAAAAATAAAAATGAGAGGCGACCGATTTTTGATTATTGAAGTCAATGGTGTGGGCTATAAGGTTTTTGCCATTCCCAAAACAATAAAAAATCCGCCCACGGCTTTCTGGACCCATCTCCATGTCCGGGAAAACGCCCTGGAACTTTATGGTTTTGAAGAATATCAGGAAATGGAATTTTTTGAAATGCTTATTCAAATTTCAGGAATTGGCCCAAAATCTGCCATCGGAATTTTGAGCGTTGCCTCCTTGGACACATTAAAAAAGGCGATTTCCGGCGGCGAAACTTCCTATCTAACAAAAGTTTCCGGCATAGGCAGAAAAACAGCGGAAAAAATCGTGCTTGAATTAAAAGAAAAACTGGGTGAACTTAGCGAGGCCGGAAAAATGGTGTTTAAAGAAGACCAGGATGTTTTAGGAGCATTAGAATCATTGGGTTATTCAAGACAGGAGGCGCGTGAGACACTTAAACAAATTCCAGAAACAATTCAAGGCACTGGCCAGCGAATTAAAGAAGCGTTAAAAATCTTGGGGAAATAATGCCCAAACACAGAATTTTTGTTTCCATAGATATTCCGGAAGAGCTGAAGAAGAATGAAAATTGGCATATCACCGTTGTTTTTTGCGGATATTTAGATAACGAGAAATTAGAAAAATTAAAAGAAGCGACGGAAAGAATTTCTCAGGACACAAAAGGTTTTGAATTAACTCCCGACAAAATAATGCTCAAAGACAAAAGAATGGTCTGGCTGACTTTTAAATACTCCCTTGATTTCGTAAAATTACACAAGAGATTTTCTGAATTCAGTCAGCATAGTTTTAATCCCCGCCCCCACGTTACTCTTGCCCGCCTTAAAAATAGCGGTTACCCTGATTTCAACAAACTTCTCCCCGCCAAACCCTTTATAGTAAAATCAATAAATATAATGGAAAGTCATTTATCATCAAAAGGTCCAAAATACGAATTAATATGCCGGAATTACCTGAAGTAGAAACAATCGTCACGGATTTAAAAAAATTAATTTCCGGATTAAAAATCACTAATGTCTGGAGTGATATTCCCGCTTTTCAAAAAATAAAAAAGAAAATCGTTGGCAGAAAAATTTTAGGGATTGAACGGAAAGGAAAAAATATTTTAATCGGATTGAATCAGGACAAAACCCTACTCGTGCACCAGAAAATGACCGGGCACTTGATGTATGGCAAATGGAAAAGGGAAAACGGCGCGTGGCGAAGCATTTTACCCGGCCCAATGAGAGACGATCCAGAAAATCGGTTTATTCATCTTATTTTCTTTTTATCAAATGGTCGGCAACTGGCTCTTTGCGATATGCGGAAATTCGCCAAAGTTGTGGTTCTGCCTACAGAGAAGGCCTTAAAAGAGCTTGAGCAACTAGGCCCTGAACCATTGGCCAAAAATTTTAATTTTAAAAGTTTTTCTAAAATCATAAAAAATAAACACAGCAAAATTAAAAGCGTTTTAATGGACCAATCTGTTATCGCCGGCATCGGAAATATTTATTCCGATGAAATTCTCTGGCTGGCCGGTATTCATCCCGTTAAAAAAGCGACTGATTTAAAAGAAAAAGAACTGAAAAAAATATATCTCGCTACAAAGCCGGTTCTCAAAAGGGCGATTTCCGCCAGGGGCAGTTCCTATATTGATTACCGCGACGCCTTCGGCAAGAAAGGAAAATATCAGGAAATTCAAAACGCCTACGGGCTTGAAGGACAAAAATGCAAAAAAAGAGACGGGGGAATTATAAAGAGAATAAAAATAGGCGGCCGCTCCGCTCATTTTTGCCCTATTCACCAAAAACTCTAAATAAGTTATAATTGTCATTATGGAAGACGCAAGAAAGGATTTATATTGGGTTATATTTTTTCTTATAATCTTGGGAATTGTCTGGTATTATACCGGCGGGCCGCAACGTTCTTCTTCAATAAGCGGTCTTTTTTTGTTTAAACCCCAAGAACAACACAGCGAAGAACTGAGAAAAGAGACAGAAAAACTTGCTTCCGGTGGAGGCGCAGAAGAAAGAGTAACAGCCAGTTCTACTGAATCTGCCTATAAATATAATGTAAGCCTGGGGGCAGGCTATGGGGCTCGAGAAACAGATCCCCAAAAACAGTTCATAGAAATTAGAGCCTCTTCAAAAAATGACAGACCAATTAAAATTACCGGCTGGTCATTGGTGGGGAAAAACGGGCTTGATATCAAAATAGGTCAAGGAGCCTATCTCCCTTATTCTGCCCAGGTCAATCCCCAGCAAGATATTTTTCTTCAAAAAGGGGAGAAGGCCGTCGTTGTTACCGGTGAAAGCCCGATTGGAACAAGCTTTCGTTTAAATAAATGCACTGGTTATTTTTCTCAATTTCAAACCTTCTATCCTTCCCTTCCAAAAAATTGTCTTCAGTCAGCCGATGAAAATCTTCCTTCAAATTTAAACGACCAATGTCTGGATTACCTGAAAAGATTACCGAGATGCGAGATGAAAATTTCCATTCCTCCGGGACTCTCCAATGCCTGCCAAACATACATTAACGACAAAATAAATTACAAGACCTGTGTTGAAATCCATAAAAATGATTCTGATTTTTATCAGTCCGAATGGAGAATCTATCTGGGAAGAAAGGAAGCACTCTGGAAAAAAGAAAGAGAGACAATAATTCTCCAGGACGAGAATAAAAAAATTATTGACTGGATTTCGTATTAAAGTATAATACGGATATGCTGAGTGTTTTTCCGGAACTTTTTAATTATTCCCAAGTTGCCCCTTTTATTCTCCGCATTAGCCTGGCTATTGTCCTGACAAGATTCGGCTATTTGGCAATTTTTAAAACCATTACCAGGCACGAAAAAACAATAGGGATAATTCAATGGCTGGCTGCTATTTTTCTTTTTTTGGGACTTTTTACCCAGATAGCCGCTTTTTTGGCCATTGCCACTGTTTTTAACGTCAAGCCAAAAATATCGAAGTTAATGATTGTTAGCGTGGCTCTTTCTTTAATGCTTTTGGGCCCGGGGTTGTTTTCAATAGATTTACCATTATAGTTATGTCAGATAAAATTCAATTTTATAACGAAACGCTGAAAAGGCATCTTGGTTTTGACGAGGTTATTGAAGAACTTTTAAAATATGTGAATAAAGAACCCAATGCCTGTTATAGAATTACGGTCGGAACTGATTCAGCCGGCACCAATGATACCCAGTTTGTCACTGCCATTGCCATTCTGCGCGTGGGAAACGGCGGAAGGTATTTCTGGACAAAATCAGAGAAAATTTTCTGCCCGACACTGCAGGACAGAATTTACAAAGAAACAATGCATTCCATAACTTTTGTTCAAGAATTGAAAAGTCGGCTTAAAGATAGATTGGGCGAGGAATTCTTTTGGGACAATAAAATTACCGTTCATCTTGATGTTGGCAAAAACGGTCCGACTAAAGATTTAATTGAAACCGTAGTGGGAATGGTCAAGGGTTTTGGTTTGGAGGCAGTAATAAAACCGGATTCCTTCGGCGCGTTTGTTCTGGCTGATAGGCATACTTAAAATCCCGCCCATAGCTCAATTTGGTAGAGCAATTCCCTTTTAAGGAAGAGGTTCCAGGTTCGATTCCTGGTGGGCGGACACTAATTTGAAAACACAATATTTATGCCGCCAGAACTAGCTGCTTACATACTTAAATACGGTTATTTAACGATATTTTCTTTGGTTTTTTTGCAGGAAATTGGCGTGCCTAATCCCATACCCAATGAGTTGATATTGCTTTTTTCCGGCTATCTCGCATCAACGGGCAAAATGAGCTTTGTTCTTGTTATGATAACGGTGGTCGCGGCGGATTTTTTAGGTACTTCAATACTTTATTTTATTTCCTTCTTTCTCGGCCAACGCATCTTGCGGAAAAATTTTAAATGGCTGCCTAAAGAAAAAATTGAACATTTGTCAAAAATAATTTCCGAACGCGGCCGATGGGGAATTTATATCGGACGCCTAGTTCCCTATCTTCGCGGCTACATCTCGTTGGCCGCCGGACTTTTACGCATAGAACCAAAAATCTTTTTGCCTACTGTTTTAATCTCGGCTTTAACCTGGAGCGGAGGATATGCTATCGCCGGGAGGCTGCTTGGTAAAGAATACGTGAGCGTAGCAAATAAACTCGGGGCAGGAAAAATGGCCTGGACCGGCATCGTGCTTTTAATATCTATTCTTTTTATCTGGCCCAGAATAAATTCTTACTTCAAGGGCAAAAAAGAAGGGGGTAAGGATCAAAACTAGATAGTTAGTAAAAACTTTTCCAAGCCAATCTGGAATTCTTCGAGGCCGCGGCGGACATCGTGGTAAATTTTTAATAATTCAAAAGAATAATCAATAAGTTCCTGCTCCGTGAAATTTTTGATATTATTTAAATTTTTTTGAACAACGAACGGATGCAAACCGGTTTCTTTTGGCGCCTTTTTTATTAAGAGTAAGGCCTTAATCTGCCAGACTATTTTATAAAAAATCTCCTCGGCCGCTACGCCCGACAAAAGCGCTTTTTGAAATAAAACCCAGGCTCGAATTTTATTTTTTTCCGCCACGGCGTCGCCGATGGCAAAAGGCTTATAATCATTTTTATTCCCTGCTTCTTTCTTTAATTTAAATTCCTGAACTTTCTCACAGTGTTCTTTAAACAAGTCCAAAAGTTTTCCCTCTATTTCTTCTTCAAAAAAAAGAAAAATATTTGGGGTGGCGGAAATTCGCTCAATGTTTTTTTCTACAAAGCTCTGCGCCACGATGTTTTCAAAAATTCTACTGCAAACAACAACGTGTTTTTTTTCAAAAAGAGTCTTGCCCTTTATTAATTCTTCAAATTTTACGGGTTCAAAATCTTCACTTTCAACTCTAAAAATTCCTAAATCGCTCGTTTTTGTCAAGAAAAAAGCAATAAGTTCATTCAACTTTTTCCTGCTCCCAAAACTATCTTTTCCCCAAAGCAAATAAATCATGGCAGTCTATCAATTAAACTCTTAAAACCGAGTTCATTAAATAAAGGTTTAACTTTTTCAACATCAAAAGATTCCCGCCATTTACTTTCTTCCAAAGAGAATTTTATCGGCGCATCTTTTCTTATTTCTGCCAGAGTTTTACTGAAAAGCGCCTCTTCCTCGTTTTCTTCAAGAAGTTTGATTATCCGGTCTTTAGTCCGGGCTTCTTTTAATTTCTCCGGATTATTTTTTAAAATCTTATATAAATTTTCAATGGTTCCGAAATTTTTAATCAACTCAATCGCTGTTTTTTCGCCTATCCCCTTAACCCCGATAATATTATCAGAAGGGTCGCCCTTTAAAGCCTTAAAATCAGTAATTAATTCCGGACCAAAACCAAAGCGCTCATAAACTTTTTTCTCGTCATAAATAACAGTTTCTTTAATGCCTTTAGATAAAGTATAAACAACAACATTATCATCTTTCACTAGTTGGAGAGTATCTAGGTCACCCGAAGCGATAATGGTCTTGAGTCTTGAGTCTTGAGACTTGAGACTTTCGACTATTGTGCCCAGTATATCATCTGCCTCAAAACCGGGGGAGTCGTAAATCGGAATATTAAAAACCTTAAGTATATCGCGAGAACGATTAATTTGAGGAATTAAAACATCGTCCACCTTGGGTCTTTTTGCTTTATATTGCTCGTAGGCGATATGACGGAAAGTTGGCTGGGGTAAATCATAGCAAGCAACTAAATAATCTGGTTTTAATTCCCGAATGGTTTTTAAAAGAAAAGCGGTAAAACCATAAAGAGCGCCGGTTGGTTCGCCGGAGGGGGACGTGAAACTTGGTAAGGCGTGAAAGGCGCGGTGTAAAATAGCGTGACTATCCAACAAAACTAATTTTTCTTTTATTTCTATCGACATGTTCAAATTTAATTTTAATATAATTTTTGGGAAGAATATTTTTAATCTTTTCAGCCCATTCTATCAAAATTATATTTTGAGGATTATTTATTAATTCTTTCCATCCTAAATCAACAATTTCTTTTGGTTTCTTAATTCTGTAAGCGTCGATGTGAAATAAATTCTTGTAATGCCTTATAATCACGAAAGTGGGGCTGACAACTCGTTTCTTAACACCAAGCGCTTTGGCAAAACCCTGAATAAAAACCGTTTTTCCGGCCCCCAGCTCCCCTGTCAGACCAATAACTAAGGCCTTGGTTCTCAATTTTGAGTTTAAGCACTTTTTTGCAAAACCCCCGGCAATTTTTCTTGTTTCTTCCGCGCTTTCGCTAATAAAAATTCTCATTGTCTTTTATTCTACCATATGGTAGGAATGAATATAATGGAGTCGGAAAAAATTCAGAAAATAATAAATAAAGCAGGTTCTATTGCTCTAATTCTGGGAGAAAATCCCAAAGAGCAAGACATATTAGTAAGAGAGGCCTTAAGAATATTTTTTCAAAATAAGGGGTGGATAATCTATCTTTTCCCGGAAAATCCGGAAGACATAAAAAATAAATGGTCGTTGATTTTAAACAATAATCATAAAAATTCCTCTCTTTCCAGTGAAATTTCCGTCCGCCTCCCCAAAAATATTTTTAATGTCAAAGAAATCGGATATGAAGAAGACGACGAATTCCTGACCCTTAAAATATTGGCTGACGGCGATAACGCCAAAAAAAACGGCATTCTGCTGGATGTAAAACCCGTAACTTTTGATGTTTTAATTTGTGTCGGTTCATCCGACATTAAATTTGATAATTTTAAAGAGAAAATATCTTTGACGGCCGATGACAAAACATTGTCGGAAAAAATTTTTGAAATTACCGGCGATGAAGTTCCAGCCAACCTGCTTTTTGCCTCTCTTCTTTTGGAAACCAATGGCTTTAAAAAAAAGGTGACAGAGGGCTCGCTTAATCTTGGCCAGCGCCTTCTCTTTCTCGGAGCGGATAAAAAAATCATTGATGAAATACTGAATAAGGAATTTTCGCTTTCTTTTGCCCAAATTCTGGGAAGAACTTTGGCCCGGACACGCCTTAATAAATTTCTTCAAAGCAACTGGGCCTTTATTTCAAAAAAAGACTTTGAAAAAGCCTGTATTAAAAATATCGACACTCCTTTAATCCGCCGAATAACCCGCGAAATCATTGAGATTATACCCCGCCAACCGACCTTTGTTACTCTTTGGGAAGACAAAGAAAATAATGTCTGGGCCTTATTAACAACAGAAGAAGAAAAAAACAAAAAAGAAGTTATTGGTCCTTATAAAAGTTTTTCTGAAGCGGAATTGAAAATCCAACAGATGTTGAAAGAAATCGTATAATCATGTAATATGAAACACAATGGGGGACGAAAAAGATCAATTGAATCTAAAAGAGATGCATGAAAGAGAGGCTGAAGATTTGGCCAAAATTCTCGCTCCCAAATACAAACTGCCGTATCTTGATCTTTCAACAATGACCATTGACCTTGATGCTCTGGGATTAATCCCCGAAGACAAGGCGCGAGAAGGCAAAATTGCCGTCTTTCAAAAGACGGGTCAAAAACTGCAAATAGCCATTCAAAGTCCCAATCCTGAATTAACCCGCAATCTCATAAAAGAACTTGAAGGGAAAGGCTTTAAACCAACCCTTTATTTGGTTTCAGAAACAAGTCTTCAACGCGCCTGGAAAAGGTATGCCGAGGCATCTGAATATGCCGAGATGCCAAGGGGTATCGTGGAGGTTTCGTCTGAAAGACTTGAAGAATTTATAACCCAGTCAAAAAGTATTGAGGATTTAAAAAATCTTTTCTCTTCTTTGGCTGCTTCAAAAAAAGATAGAAAAATAACAGAAATATTAGAACTCATCCTGGCCGGAGCAATAAGTTCTGAGGCTTCCGATGTCCATATTGAACCCCAGGAAAAAAGTGTTCGTTTACGATTACGTCTTGATGGAATTCTTCACGATATTATTTTTTTTGAATATAAAATATATAATCTTTTTCTTTCAAGAATAAAACTTATCTCGGGGTTAAAACTCAATATTCATGACCAGGCCCAAGATGGTCGTTTTAGCATTCATATAAAAGAAATTGAAGTGGAGGTTCGCGTCTCTGTTATTCCCGAGAATTATGGGGAGTCAATAGTTTTGAGAATCCTTAATCCAAAATCAATCTCTGTTCCTTTTGAAGCATTGGGTATAGAAAAACAACTCTTTGAAATATTATCTAAAGAAATCAAAAAACCAAACGGAATGATAATAAACACCGGTCCCACTGGCTCCGGGAAAACAACAACCCTCTATGCAATTTTGAAACAAATATCCTCGCCGGGAATAAAAATTATTACCCTTGAAGACCCAATTGAATATCATCTTCAGGGTATTACTCAAACTCAGGTTGAGGAAGGGAGAGGTTATACTTTCTCCAGTGGTCTGCGGGCAATTGTTCGTCAAGATCCGGATGTCATTATGGTTGGAGAAATAAGAGACCTAGAAACAGCGAAAATTGCCCTGAACTCTGCCCTTACCGGTCATCTCGTCTTATCAACTCTTCATACCAACAACGCTGCCGGGACAATCCCCCGCTTAATAGATTTGGGAGTGAATCCGAATATCATTGCGCCGGCAATAAACATTTCTCTTGCTCAGCGACTGGTGAGAAAAATTTGCGATAAGTGTAAAGAAAAATATGAACCAAAAAAAGAAGAAATAGAAATAATAAAAAAATATAGTAAATCAGAGGTTAAATATTTATGGAGAGGAAAGGGATGTCAGGAGTGCAACAACTTTGGCTACAAGGGAAGAATTGGAATTTTTGAAGCGATTTTAGTAGATGAAAAAATTGAAAAAGTTATTCTGGAAAAACCGAGTGAAACAGAAATCTTAAAAGTATCTCAAAATCAAGGAATCCTTAATATGCAACAGGATGGAATTTTGAAAGTTTTAGATGGCGTAACCACACTGGAAGAATTAGGAAAAGTAGTGGAATTGTAAATTAACAATTAAATCCGGCCCATAAACCTCCAAACAACTCTTTTAATACGGGTACTAAAAGTTTAGAATCTTTCTTTGGGAGAATCCCAGCCGAAACCAAAATTTCCCTTTAAAAGATTCCGATAAGGCCAAAGACCTTGTTGCTTGGAGGCTTATGAGCCGGATTCCGCCCGCCTTGCCGCGAGGCAGGCCAACTGGCGGATTACCTTAATAGATAATAGCAAATAGTGATGAAAATGTCAAGCTCTAAGAATAATCTAATTAAACCAGCCTCGCCGCTAGGCGGGGAAGACAAAATTCTTGACCAAACCCTCAGACCCCAAAAATGGGACGAATATATCGGTCAGGAATTAATAAAGAAAAATTTAAAAATTCTTATTGCTGCTGCCAGAGAACGAAAAGAGCCTATTGAACATCTTTTATTTTACGGCCCAGCAGGTTTGGGAAAGACCACTCTGGCTCATCTTATAGCAAAAGAATTAAACACCCAAATAAAAGTCACTTCCGGACCAGCCATTGAAAGAGTCGGTGATTTGGCTTCAATTCTTACAAATCTTTCGGCCGGCGACATTCTTTTTATTGATGAAGCTCACCGCCTGAATAAAATGATTGAAGAAATACTCTACCCGGCAATGGAATCCCGCTCCTTGGATATTATAATCGGGAAAGGACCTTCGGCAAGAAGCATCCAGCTGGAACTCCCTGCCTTTACTTTAATAGCCGCCACCACCAGAATGGCCCTTCTTTCCTCGCCTCTCCGCTCCCGATTCTCCGGAGGGATATTTCGTTTGGATTTTTATGAAGAAGAAGAGATTAAAAAAATAATTTTGCGTTCGGCCGGATTACTGGGGGTTAATATAGACAAGGAATCAGCGGCTGAAATTGCCAGAAGAAGCAGGTTTACTCCCCGGATTGCCAATAATCTTTTAAAGAGGTGCCGGGATTACGCCCAAATTTACAATAAATCCGTTATTGATTTAGGTATAGCCAACAAGGCCTTGGAACTTTTGGAAATTGACGAAAGCGGTTTGACCAGCCACGACCGGCAGATTCTTAAAATTCTCATAGAAAAATTTGGCGGCGGGCCAATCGGTCTGCAAACTTTATCAGCCGCCAGCTCCGAAGAGGAAGAGACCATAGAAGAAGTTTATGAACCCTATTTGATTCAACTGGGTTTTATTGAACGCACTCCCCGCGGCCGAGTGGCCACTCCCCACGCCTACAAACATCTCAACAAAAAACCACCTCAAAAGTCGTTGATTTAAATAATATAACTCTGTATTCTTTAGGTATATGTCCGGACATTCAAAGTGGTCTCAAATTAAACATCAAAAAGGCGTGACTGACGCGAAAAAGAGTCAGGCTTTTTCCAAGTTGGCCAGAATGATTGGCGTGGCCGCTCGCAAGGGAGAAAATCCGGATATGAATTCAGAACTGCGAATGGCTGTTGAAAAGGCAAAATCAGTAAATATGCCCCTTGAAAACATTGAACGGGCAATAAAAAGAGGTGGCGGAAAGATGGAGGGTAGCCAATTAGAAAGCGTTCGCTATGAGGCTTATGGGCCGGCTGGAGTGGCCATGATTATTGAAGCCATAACCGACAACAGAAACAGATCTCTCTCGGAAATCAAACGCATTCTTTCTCTTCACGGAGCAAAATTCAGCGAACCCGGTTCTGTTCTCTGGGCCTTTGAACATAAAAATAATAATTGGGAACCAAAAAATACACTAAAACTCGACGAAAATAATGCTCAGTCTTTAAATAAACTACTGGAAGCCCTTGATGAGCACGATGATGTCCAAGAAATTTATACCAATAATGCCTTATGACAATACTTGGTATTGATCCCGGGTTTGCGAGAATGGGTTGCGCGGTTTTAAAAAATGATAAAATAATTTATTCAACCTGTTTAATTTCTGATAAAAATTTCTCTCAAGAAAAACGGCTCCTTTTTTTGGGAGAAAAAATAAAAGCGATAATAAAAAAATACAGGCCCAGTGTCGTAGCGATTGAAAAAGTGTTTTTTGGCAAAAATCAAAAAACCGCGCTCGGCGTGGCTGAAGCCCGGGGGATGATTTTTTATTTAGCGGCTTCAAAAAAAATTCCCATTAAAGAATTCACCCCTCTCCAGGTCAAAATAAGTCTCACCGGGTATGGCCGGGCAGAAAAACAACAAGTTCAAAAAATGGTTCAGGTTATACTTAAAATCAAAGAAATATCAAAACAAGACGATGAAATTGACGCCATAGCCATAGCCTTAACCTGCTCTTCGTGCATGCATGCATAAATGAGATATCCACAGGTATTTTAAAAACGCTTTACAAAAAATTTTTTTCTTGATAAAAAATATAAAATGTAAGTGGTCGTATATTTTACTCACCAAAAATCTTAAATATGGATTTGTTTAATTCTTATAGAGACCAATTTCTTTACGACGAAGAAGAGAGTGAAGAAGGGGAGGACCTTGATCCAACAAAAACAGATGACGAAGACGATGATGATATCCTGAAAGAACCAGACGAACCTGGAACAACGGATTGGGAAGAAGAAAGATAAATAAACAACCCCGACGTTACGTCGGGGTTGTTTTAAATTACAATTCGAAGAAATTTTTTCTTACCGACCCTTACGACAATTGATTGTTTTACAAAATAATTAACATCGTTAATAGTTTGATTATCAATATCAATTGCCCCGGCTTTAATCAATCGCCGAAATTCGCTTTTTGAAGGGATAATTTTATTTTTGATAAGAGTATCCTCAAGACTTTCTCCTGTCTTTGTTTTTATTTCCTTAATATCTTCCGGAATTTCTTTTTTTTGAAATAATTTTATGAAATTTTCTCTCGCCTTTTCTGCCGCGGCCTGACCGTGGTAAATTTTTACCAATTCTTCGGCCAAATCCAGTTTTAAATTCATAGGGTTAACTTTGTTGTTTTTTAAATCCGTTTCTTTTTGTTTTATCTCGTCAAGCGGCACATAAGTGCAATCAATAAAAACCTGAATTATGGCTTCGTCCGGCAAATTCATAACTTTTCCAAACATATTATCCGGTTCATCATTCAAGCCAATATAAGTACCTTCGCTTTTACTCATTAATTTTTTGCCAGTTTTTGGATTTACCAAAAGAGTTGTGGTTATGACAAACTTTTCTTTATTATGATATTTTTTTTGGAGCGTTCTACCGGCCAACATATTAAATTTCTGATCTGTCCCCCCCATTTCCACGTCCACATCCATAGCCACACTGTCATAACCCTGAGTCAATGGATAAAGAAATTCGTGAAGATAAATCGGTTTTTCCTGTTTCAGCCTCTCCTCAAACATATCTCTTTCAAGCATTTGCTGAACCGTAAAATTTGAGGCAAGATTAATTACGTCAGAAAATTTTAATTTTGAATTCCATTCGCTATTTTTCAAAATTTTGGCCGGATTATTCTTTTCATTAAAATCCAAAACTTTTTCCACCTGACTTTTCCATGTTTTCATATTTTCCTCAATCTGTTCTTTTGTTAACATTATCCTCGCCGCTGTTTTGTCCGATGGGTCGCCGATTAAAGCGGTGAAATCTCCAAAAAGCACAATTACCTCGTGCCCCAATTGTCTCAATCTTTCCAAAATCATAAAGTTAGTCGCATTGCCGATATGAAGCTGTGTTCCCGTGGCATCGCACCCGATGTAAATTCTTAATTTTTTTCCGCTCAAAAGAACCTTTTTAAATTCCTCTTTTGACGGCAATACCTCGGCAATACTTCTATTCAATATTTCGTCCATTTCGTCCATATTTTTAATATTATCACTCTTTTTCTCATTTACAAAACCCTTTTTTAGAATTAACATAATGAATAATGAGAAAAAAAAGAAAACTAAGGATCTTTTGGGGGTTTTTAGGTATCTGTATATTTTTTGGAATAATTGGCTCAAGTATTGTTCTTTTTTGGGCGGCAAACCTAAAAGTTCCGGACAGTCAATCTTTTAACGAAAGAAAGACAGTCCAATCAACAAAAATTTATGACCGGACAGGAAAAATTCTCCTTTGGGATATTCACGAAAATATTCAGCGAACTGTTGTCCCGTTTGATGAAATTTCCCGCAATTTAAAAAACGCCACCGTTGCCGTCGAAGACTCTTCTTTCTACCACCACCGCGGCATTGTTTTTTCTTCTCTTATCAGGGCTTTTTTTGTCGATATCATCACTGGAAAATTTGAACAAGGCGGATCCACTATCAGCCAGCAACTCGTTAAAAATGCCTTTTTAACAAACAGTAAAAGTTTCTCCAGAAAAATAAAAGAAGTCATTCTTACTCTTAAAATGGAAAAAGTTCTTTCCAAGGAAGAAATTTTAAATCTCTATCTTAACGAGATTTCTTACGGAGGAACTATTTACGGCGCTGAAGCGGCCAGTGAAAATTTTTTTGGCAAAAAAGCAAGAGATCTTACTTTAGCAGAATCTGTTTATTTAGCAGCCTTGCCAAAGGCGCCAACCTACTATTCTCCTTATGGCGAACATCAGAAAGAACTTGAAGAACGTAAAAATTTTATTCTAGGCAGAATGACTGAGTTGGACTTCATCACTCCCGAAGAAGAAAAAACAGCCAAAGAAGAAAAAGTAAATTTTATCGGCGGTGGCGATAATTCTCTCCGGGCTCCGCATTTTTCAATTTTTATAAGGTCCTATCTTGAAAAAAAATATGGCAAGGACGCGATAGAAGAAGGACTTAAGGTCACGACTACCCTTGATTATGGTCTTCAGCAAAAAGCCGAAGAATTGGTTGCTCAATATGCCAAAGAAAACAAAGAAAAATTTAATGCCAACAATGCCGGTCTAATAGCCATTAATCCAAGAACAGGACAAATTCTGGTAATGGTCGGCTCCAAGAATTATTTTAATGTTAAAGAAGAGGGAAATTTCAATATTACTCTTAGCCATCGCCAACCCGGTTCTTCAATCAAACCTTTTATTTACGCCACGGCTTTTAAAAAGGGATTTACTCCCGATACAATTGTTTTTGACCTTAGAACAGAGTTTAATCCTTCCTGTAATCCGGACGGAACACCGGGACCTAACATGAAACCCGAAGATTGTTATAATCCGGAAAATTACGACTTGCTTTTTCGGGGACCAATCAGTCTCAGAAACAGTCTTGCTCAATCCGTTAATATCTCTTCCGTAAAAGTCCTTTATTTGGCCGGTCTTCAAGATTCAATCCAGACAGCTCAGGACATGGGAATTACAACCTTAAACGATCCAAACAGGATTGGCCTCACTCTTGTTCTTGGCGGGGGCGAAGTTTCTCTTTTGGAATTAACGGGCGCTTATTCGGTTTTTGCCAATAACGGAGAAAGAAACCCGATTACGGGAATACTAAAAATAGAGGATAAAGATGGCAATATTTTGGAAGAATTTTTTCCTCATCCTCAGCAAGTGCTTGATAGAAACATCGCTCTTCTTATTTCGGATATTATTTCTGATAACAATGCCCGGGCGCCGATGTTCGGGACAGCTTCCCCTCTTTATTTTCCCGGACGGCAGGTGGCAGTTAAAACCGGAACCACCAACAATTACCGCGATGCCTGGGTAATAGGCTATACTCCCAGTTTTACCGCCGGCGTCTGGGTAGGCAACAATGACAATACTTCTATGGAGAAGAAAGTTGCCGGATTCATTGCCGCTCCTTTGTGGAATGCTTTTTTTACCGAAGCCTTGAAAAAATTGCCGGTAGAAGAATTTGAAAAACCAGTACCCCCTCCAGAGCCAAAGCCAATTCTGGCTGGCGACTGGAAAACGGGCGGTGTTCACGACACGCTTTATTGGATTAATAAAGACGACCCGCTTGGCCCGCAGCCGACTGACCCGGCAACAGATCCGCAGTTTTCTCATTGGGAATATGTGGTCCAAAAATGGGCAAAAGAGAAAGGATACTAAAATCTTATATCGCAGGGAGATTGAGAACCCAGTTTGTCTTTAAGAACTTTTAAAATTTGATTCTTTTTTAGAAAAATTTCGTTTTTGAGAACCGGGTTGGCTGATTTTAAAAATAAAATTCCGTCTCTTTCTTCAAAATTATCGGGCTTAATTTCAATATTCAAAAGAGCGCCAATAACCTTAGCGCTTTCTTCTTTAATAAGATTTTTAGAGGGCCTAAAATTTGCAAACCTCTCAAGAAAATTTCCAATATTTTTCCACATTACAGCGTATTCATCGGCATCACCAAGTATTGAAAAGTGGAATCGTCCAGACCGGTGAGAAGAAGGGGTTTGCCTTCGCCCACGAAACGGAGGAGGATTTTTGACGAAGAAATACTGGTCAGGCAGTCAAAGATATATTTATTATTAAAAACCATTTTTAATTCTTCGCCGCTGACCTTTGCCGGAATTTTATTGACGTGTTCGCCTACGTCGGCGCTGGATGCCTTAAGAATAATTGATTTTTCGTCTGAACCGACTTCAATATTAAGTTCATTAAGTTTCCCCGAAAAAATGCCGGCGGTTTTTAAAGCATTAATAAAAACACTTTTTTCAATCACTGCCTCGGTTGTGAATTTCTTGGGGATAATCTGTTGATAATCAGGAAAAACTCCCTCGGTCAGCCGGGAAATAAACCTGATATTTTCCAGTTCAATGCTTATCTGGTTCTTGTCAAAAGTTAATTTTATTTTTCCTTCCCGTCCGTCAAAAATTCTCAGAATCTCGGCCACACTTCTTAAGGGTATCAAAAGAGAACCGAAGTCGGAAAAAGAATAATCTATTTTTTTCTCTGCCAATCTGAAAGAATCAGTAGCTGTAAAAACGAGTGGAGTATTTTTATCGGAGTATAAAAGAACAGAAGAAATTTCTGGTTTAATATTGGACATAGAACAGGCGTACCAAACAGATTTTAAGCCAAGAATAAAATCATTAACGGGAATTAGAACCGGATTTCCTCCTTTAATTTTGGGAAGAATGGGAAAATCTTCTGTTGGCTGGCCTTTGATTAAGGTTGAACTGTTTAATGTTGAAATTAAAAGATTATTATTCTGGGATTCAAAAGTAATATTTTCATCTCCTGAAAAATTCATCAGAAAATTATTGACAATATCGGCGGGAATCGCCAGTTTTCCTTTTTTCTCAATTTTTGCCGGTATTTCAACTTCAATTCCCAGTTCCAGATTAGTGGCGACAAATTTTAATGTTTTATTTTCATCAAAAACCAGAATATTACTTAAAATCGGCAAACTTAGATTTTTTCCGGTTACTCTTTCACAAAGACTAATTGCCTCCTTAAGATGGTTTTTTAAACAAATTATTTTCATAAATATATTATAACAATAAATATTAAATTAATAAATTAAATTATTATTTTTATTTAATTAATAAGTGGTGAATTGTGTTAATATCCTTAATTTTAATTATTAATACCATGTATAAAATGTTAATATTGTGTTTATAATTCTTTTTCATAAAGTAAATTTCTGATACTATTTATTTCTTGATTTAATTTTTCATCTTTTTTTAACATCTCACTAATTTTTTTAAAGGCATAAATAATCGTTGTATGATCCATTTGACCGAATTTTTGACCAACATAAGGATAAGAAAGGTTTAAATCCTCCCTTAATAGATACATGGCTATTTGTCTTGGTTTTACAATCTCTTTTTTTCTTGTTTTTTCAAATAATTTTTTTTCTTCAATATTATAGAAATTAGCGATAGTTTTAATTACCTGGGTTATGGTTAAAGTTTTAGGTGGTCTGATATTTTTCTTGAGTAATTCCTTAACTTCTTGAGTATTTAATGTTTGCCCTTTTATTTTTGTCTGACCAGCAATTAAAACCAAAGCCCCTTCTAATTCCCTGATGTTTTCCTGAATGGTAAAAGCAATCAATTCTAAAATTTCATCTGATAAAAGATAACCCCTTATCTCTGATTTGGACTTGAGAATGGCAAGACGCGCTTCAAACTCCGGCGGCGAAACATCAACCATCATTCCTCCCTCGAACCTCGACCTTAATCTTTCCTCTAAACCGGTAATATATTTTGGAGATTTGTCAGACGAAAAGACAATTTGGCTGTTTTTCTCATAAAGTGCGTTAAAAACATGAAAAAACTCTTCCTGAATTTTTAATTTATTGGCGAAAAATTGGATATCATCAACTATTAATAAATTATATTTGCGATATTTCTCTTTAAAACTATAGGTATTTTTATTTTGAAGCGAAGTTATAAATTCGTTGGCAAACTTTTCAGAGGTTAGATAATAAACTTTTATACCCGGATTTTCTTCTTTTACTTTATTTCCGATTGCCTGAAGAAGATGGGTTTTACCCAAACCCACCCCGCCGTAAATAAAAAGAGGATTATAAAGGGTTCCGATGTTTTTTGTTACCGCCACGGCCGCGGCATGAGCAATATTATTGAACGAACCGACTATAAAAGAATCAAAAGTATATTTGGGATTAAGATTTGCTTCTTTGTCTATATAAAATTCGTTAAAACCAAGCTGATCTTTATTAATAGCCGGGGTTGGTTTAAATTTTATTTCAATTTTTTGACTGGAAGCAGTGGGAGGAACAATAAAATATTCAATATTTCTGACATTTGGGCAAATATTACGAAGAGCTTTGATAATAAATTTATGATATTTATTTTCCAGCCACTCTTTAACAAAAGTACTGGGAACATTAAGAAAAATAACACCATCTTCTAAATTACTAATATTGGTATCTTTAAACCAGGTGGCAAAATTAGCTTCAGAAACATTAAACTCTATTTCCGTGAGCACGTCTCTCCATATTTTTTCAAAATCCAGAACCATAATTGTTATTATAACAAGCTGATAAAACTTAAATACTGGCTATTTTTCATCAAACCTTTATACAAATGTTAATAACTTGTGGATAATAAGTGAATATTGACTCATAACTTTTTTATTGTATTATTAAAAGATAGAAATGCTGGCCAAAAAACACAGAATTGACAGGAAATTGTTTGAAGAAGTTGCCAAAAAGGGAAAAAGTTTTTCTTCCCCGTATCTTTCTTTAAAAACTGCACCAACTGCAGAAAATCAGAGCCGGTTTGCTTTTGTTGTTTCTTCAAAAGTCGCAAAAAGGGCCGTTGACCGCAATAAAATAAAAAGAAGAGCCAGAAATATTGTCCAAAAACTTCTAGTCAAGATAAAAAAACAAATAAATGCTATAATCTTTTTTAAGAAAGGCGCTGAGAAGCTGACTTTTTCAGAATTAGAAAAAGAAATAAATGATATCTTTAATTTTTAATAAAGTTTTTTATGAACCGCTGTTAAATGGTTTGGCTTGGCTGATTGGTATTTTGCCTTTTCATGATGTTGGAATTGCCGTAATTATCTTAACCATTATTGTCCGTTTGATTATTTTTCCCTTTACCCACAACGCCACTGTTACCCAGGTCAAAATGAAACACTTGGAGCCGGAACTAAAGAAAATCAAAGAAAAATTTAAAAACAACAACCAAGAACAGACAAAAAAAACAATGGAACTTTATAAAAAACACGGTATTAATCCTGTTTTTGGTCTTCTTGCTCTTTTTGTCCAGATTCCCATTCTCTTTGCTCTTTACAAAGTTTTCTTGGCAGGCGGAGGGTTTGATATAACCCATCTTTATTCCTTTATATCCATTCCTGATTTTATAAATACCAAATTTTTGGGGCTTATTGAAATGTCCCAAAAAAGCTATATTCTTGCTATTTTAGCCAGTATTTCCACGTTTATCCAAATGAGACTGGCTATGCCCCCTATTAAGAAATCTTCCGGCGGAACAAATTCTTTTAAGGATAATTTAGCAAAAAGCATGAGTATTCAGATGAGGTATATAATGCCCCTTTTTGTTTTTTATATCGCCCTTAAATTTTCTTCTGCCCTTGCTCTTTATTGGACGACCATGAATATTTTTGCTATAGTGCATGAAACAATTGTTAGAAAAAGGGCGGGAAAAATATTTAAAGAAAATGGAAACCAATCAGCAAATACAAATAATCAAATCGCTTCTGGAGACAATTCTTGAAAAACTTACCGTGGAGGGAGAAGTTGAAATATTAGAGGATACAGAATATCCCCAGTTTATTATTAGAACAAAAGAGGCAGGTGTTTTAATCGGGGAAAATGGACAGCATTTGGTCGCTCTTAATCATCTTCTTAAAAAAATTTCCGAAAACGAATTTAAGAAACAAAACTTGGAAGCAATCCGATTCTTTTTGGACATTAACGATTATCAAACAAAGAAAAACGAAGAATTAAAAAATTTGGCCCGGATGATGGCCCAAAGAGTGCGTTATTTTAAAAAAGAGATTGAGATGGAACCGATGACTTCTTATGAAAGAAGAATTATTCATGCCACCCTCACGGAATACCCCGATATTATAACAGAAAGCACCGGCGAGGAGCCGAACCGAAGGGTGGTGATAAAACCGTACGGTTAATAAATGATAGAAATCAATCTTTTAGTATTGGATGGAGACCCAGAGAAAATTACCTGTTCCCATTGAGTAGTGCCTAAAAACTCCGATGAGCTTATTGTTTTTTATGAACACTTCGGAAGTTCCCTGTGTATCTTGGAGTTCTGTCTTGCCGATATCTTTGCATTGTTGCCAGCCATTATTTTTTAGAGTAGTAATAACTTTTTGGTAAGGCGTATCAATGTTATCAGGACCTTCGCCATAACCTTTACTGGTCATTGTAAAGACATAACTGGCGCTGGAGTTTCCTTTTTTGCCATTTGAGCAAACCAAGGCGCTGGTATTTTTATCTTGATAGGTTAGCGTCCATGTATCTATATTTTTTAACAAGTCATACTCTGCCGGAGCTTGCTGCCCTCTGGAAACTGTAAATGTAAAAGTTTCCAAGATATGATTAAGGATTGATTCTGCCTCTTTTTCATTGGCTTTGCTGGTGTAAAATTCAAGATGATACCAGTCGTTGTTTCTCATAAAATCAATGTCAGTAAGAACGGCTGTGTCGGTTGGTTTAATAACTTTGTCTGCGGATATACCGCCAATATTTACTTTAGACTTAGTCCAACCAGCAGGAAGATTTGCGTCGGGAGTATATTCGCGAGAAATAACTTGAACATCAAACGACATACGGTCGCAAGAATTTATTGGACAAGAACCAACAGTAATTTGTCTTTCGGATCCATAAGGATTAGAATCCTCTACCCACGAGGCCGGGTCATCAAATCGGAAACCTAAAATTGGATTATCGGGGTCTTTCCAAATTATCGTTTGCCAGCCAGTTTTTGCGGATTTAGATGGTGTTGGCGCCGAAGTTTCTTGTGTAGTTGTAGTTGCGGGCGAAGGAGTTGATGTGGGGCTCGGCTTTTTGACAAATGCAAAATACCCGACTGCGCCAACTATAACAACGACTGCTAAAACTATGCCTAATGTTTTTTTGTTCATATTATAATTATAATAATTTCTAATTTGACGACCTACTTTCATTTTATTACCCCCCGTAAATTGTGCAAATCTAATTATTGACAGTCGGGTTTTGGGCGTGATAGGATAAAGAATATGAACACAATTACTATTCCCAAAAAAGAACTCAAAATACTGATGAGGGAGAGTGTCCGTGAGGTATTGTCGCAAGAATTAATGAAATTGCGGGCTTTATTGGTGCCATCGGTATCTCCGAGAGAACAAAAAAACATTGAGAAACTTTATAAAGAGCCATCTCGCAAGATTGCAAAAAGCGTGGAGATTGAAATATAGGTTGGCGTGGCGGCGCTTATAAATAATTTTTATGATAGAAATTAAGCTTTTACCCGGTTCGGAGGTTGAAATTATTGGCGAGATTTCGGCTGAAGAATTTGAAGCTGGACGGGGTCAGGTCATCAAGGAGCTTTCGGAAAAAATTAAAATTGACGGATTTCGACCGGGTAAAATACCGGAGAATATTTTAATTGAAAATATCGGCGAACAGGAAATTCTTGAGAAAATGGCAATTGTCGCTCTTCAAAAAGAATATCCGAAAATTATTGTTGAGAAAAAAATAAAAGCGATTGGCCGTCCCTTGATTACCATCACCAAAATTGCCGCCAATAATCCCCTTGGTTTTAAAATCAAAACTTTTGTCATGCCGGAAATAGAATTGCCGGATTATAGAAAAATTAAAATTTTGGAAAAAATTGCCGAGGCAACAAAAATGGAAATCCCCCAGATTCTTATTGATGCGGAAAAAGATAAAATTGCCGGAGAAATGAGGGCAGGTATCGAAGAAGTTGGTCTGAAATTAGAAGATTATTTGAATCACATTAAAAAAACCGAAGAAGAACTTAGAAAAGACTGGGAAAGCGACGCATTAAAACGAGTAAAATTTGGTTTAGTTCTTAATGAAATCGCTGAAAAAGAAAAAATTGTGGTTTCCGAAGAAGAAATGGAAAAAGAAGTGGAAAAAATAATGGAACAGCATAAAGACCTTGATAGAAATAAGGTTAAGATGTATACTTACGGCATTATCAGGAACGAAAAAGTGTTTAAACTATTAGAATCATGTTAGTGCCAACGGTAATAGAAAAATCGCAATTTGGGGAAAGGGCCTATGATATTTATTCCCGACTTCTAAAAGACAGGATTGTTTTTTTGGGCGGCCCCATTAATGACGCGGTGGCCAATACGGTTATTGCCCAACTTTTATTTTTGGAATCGCAAGACCCCAAAAAAGACATTAATCTTTATATAAATTCACCCGGAGGTTCAGTCACAGCCACTCTGGCTATTTATGACGCTATGAATTATGTCAAGCCGGATATTGCCACTTATTGCGTTGGCATAGCCGCTTCCGGCGGAGCCATTCTTTTGGCGGCTGGTCAGAAAGGAAAAAGATTTGCCCTTCCCAATTCAGAAATAATGATTCACCAGTTAATGGGAGGAGTTGAGGGTCAGGCAGTGGAAATTGAAATTGAGGCTCGCCATATTTTAAGAATAAAAGACAAGCTTAACCAAATTCTTGCCAAGCATACTGGTCAGTCTTTAAGTAAAATTGAAAAAGACACTGACCGCAACTTCTTTATGGACGCCGAGGAAGCCAAAAAATACGGCATTATTGATGTTATTTTGAAAGGGAAATAGATAAAAGACTTTTGCCGGTCATAATAGGCGGTTTTTGAATACCAAGTAATTCCAAAATTGTCGGAGCCACATCGGTTAAAGTGCCCTTGATTTGTTTGTATTCTTTTTCTATTTCTTTTTCTTCCAGCGGTTTTTTTCTTTTTAAATCATTGCTTATCAAGAAAAATGGAACGGGATTAAGCGAGTGTTTTGTTTTTTTTGCGCCGGTCAGTCTGTAAATTTTTTCTTCGGCATTGCCATGGTCAGCGGTGATAACAAGAGCGCCGTTTAATTCCAAAACCTTGCTTATAATTTCTCCCAAACATTGGTCAAGTATTTCTATGGCTTTGGTTGTGGCCTCGAGATTTCCGGTATGGCCAACCATATCTGCATTGGCAAAATTAACAGCAATAAAATCATATTTAGAAAGATTGGCAATAATCACTTCGGTTATTTTGTAGGCCGACATTTCCGGCACCTGGTCATAAGAAGGAACATCCGGCGAGGGGACGAGAATCCTTTGCTCTTTTTCAAAGGGTGTTTCCTGACCGCCGTTCAAGAAATAAGTGATGTGGGCGTATTTTTCCGTTTCGGCAATATGGAGCTGGGTCAATCCCGCTTCGGAAATAATTTTTGCCAAGGGCATTTCAATATCCGCTGATTTAAAGGCAGAGAGCCCCGGAAAACTCTTGTTATACTCGGTCAT
>Ga0315282_10003905_pt1 | contig 26411 bp, 22 predicted proteins | sample YL17G07_20_MG_FD_203693 | JGI IMG/M metagenome (GOLD analysis project Ga0315282, IMG submission 203693) | Sediment microbial communities from Yellowstone Lake, YNP, Wyoming, USA - YL17G07_20 | ecosystem: Environmental > Aquatic > Freshwater > Lake > Sediment | place: USA: Wyoming | collected... | reverse complement strand
CGCAAGATCATCATACGGGATGAAGAACAACTGGCCATGATGTCGTGATATTAAGGATCTCCGGGCTCCAAAGGCGCCTGGTTTTTGCACATGGTCTGGAGGCACTGAGCGGGAAAACAATAAAAAACGTTCGAATAATTTGCTTGCTATAGAAAACAAAATGGATTGACGGCCTTTTCAATTCCGGAATGTCTTTTAAAAAATTCTGTTTTGGAATTTGGTTAAAACCCTATATTATTCCCTCAAAATTAGATGATCAATTGAACGCTGTGGGACAACATGCGCATTCTTTTTGTGTATCCGAACGAAAATCTCCAACCCGCTTTGCAGGTCGGCATCGCTTCTCTAAGCGCCGCGCTAAAATCAGAGGGGCATGTAACGGCGCTTTTTGATACTACATTTCTATCGCCAAAAAAGATTGAAAGCTCATTTCGAAAAACATTGGAAACCTTTTCGCCGGATATAGTCGGCATCAGTTGCCGCAGCCTCGAATGGGGAACCGTGCAGCGATTGTTGCGGCTTGTGCCTGACGATATTTTTATTGTGGCCGGCGGCCCTCACCCAACCGTGGCTCCGGAACAAGTGCTGAACGATTCGAAAATTAACGCCGTAGTGATCGGCGAAGGAGAAGAAGCGCTTAAAAATCTGGCGAATGCCCTTCAGTCCGGAGGCGATATAACAGGCATCCCAAATCTGTGGATGCGAAGAGGGCGCGATATAATAAAAAACGAATTGATGCCCTTGATCTCCGACTTGGATACATTACCTTTCCCTGATTGGGAGATTTTTGATCCGCAGCATTTGGCGAACGTCATTCCGACTAAATCAGGGACTCGGGTAAAAAAACGCGGCAGCTTCGAGACCAGCCGCGGTTGTCCGTTTCATTGCGGTTATTGCATCAACGCCCATATGCAAGAAATATATCGGGGCAAAGGGGTCTATCATCGCGATAAAAGCATTGATCGTACGATCCGGGAAATAGCGGAAAATCAAAAACGATATCATTTTGAGTGGGTCTATTTCATCGATGAAACTCTTATCGCCGATCCTGCCAGGGCTAGGGATTTTTTTTCAGAATACGCCGGCCGCGTGCGCCTTCCGTTTTCGCTCATGGTGCATCCCAGGATGGCCGATCGTGAGAGCCTCCGGAGCGCGGCTAAAGCCGGTGCTCAGATTGCGCTGATCGGCGTGGAAAGCGGCGACGACGAGTTCCGCGATAAGGTCCTTCACCGAAAAGTAAGCGATGAACAAGTGATCCAAGCATTTGAGAATGCGCGAGCTGCGGGGCTTGCCACTTATTCCTTTAATATAGTCGGCTTCCCGGGCGAGACCCGCGAGATGATACAAAAGACTATCGATTTGAATCGCAAAGCAAAAGCCGATGTCGTGCAAGTGACGATTTTTTATCCGTTTCCGGGCACCGCATTGTTCGATTTGTGCGTCGAAAAAAAATATTTGCCTGCTCAAAGCCTCAAGGTCGCCAATTATTATTCCGATTCTGTATTGGAACTGCCCACGCTCACCAAAAATCAAATCCGAAGGGTTGCAAAGCTATTTCCTTTCTATGTGAAGTGGCCGGCCAAGAGGCATGGCATCTTGCAAAAGGCCGAGGAAAACAGCGCGTGGTTCACTTTTATCCGGCTGATCTCGCTGATAAAACTTCTTCGCGCCGGGCTTTTTTTCGCATTGGCCAATATGAACAACCCCGGTTATCTTTTCAGGCGCGTGAAACATTTCGTCTTCAAATCGTAGTTTAGCTTTACCGATTGAAGATCTTTTTTATTAAAAATTTCGAAGCAGACACAGAGCATATATCATCATAATTATTCCTATTGGTTTTAAATGCCGTTATGGTGTACATATTATTGAAATTCACAAGTCATTAAACAGATTATCGACATGCATATTATGGGATTTCATTGGCTTTTAGATCTTTGGGGCGTCCCCACGGAAACGCTGGACGACGGGGTTGCGCTGCAAAATCTTTTAGTCGCAATCGCCGACCAAAGCGGCGCCACAGTGATCGATACGCGATTCTCGCGCTTTGAGCCCCACGGCGTCAGCGGCATTGTAATTATTGCGGAAAGCCATATCACCTTGCACTCATGGCCCGAGCTTGGTTATGCAGCCATAGACGTGTTTACCTGTGGAAATACGGACATCGGCGAAAGCATCTGCCAAAAAATAGTTTCCGTTTTGAGTCCATCGGATCATAAAATTACTCGCATCCGCCGCGGCATTCCATCAACGGCTGAATTCATTAAAAAAGCGGAGAGCGAATGAACAACCTTACCGTGACATGTCCATCCTGCGGAGCCGGCCACGAGATCCGCAATCCGGGCGTGATCATGGTGGTATGCGAGTACTGCGGCAACGCCATCTATTGGGATAAAGAAAAAATCCAAAACGCCGGTAAACAATCCACATTGCCTGAGGGCTTCACCCGTCTTTACAGGGGCGCTGCAGGCTCGTTGTTCAAAAAAAGATTTGTGGTGCTGGGGCGAGTTCGTTACAGCTTCGGGAGAGGATTCTGGGACGAATGGTTTTTGGAATTTGAAGACGGCTCAACGGGATGGCTGTCAGAGGACAACCAAGAATTATGCCTCGAGGCACCTATGCAAGGCGCCGCTGTGGGGCAGTTTGAATCGCACAAGATAGGCGACAAGCTCAAAATAGAAGACAAAGAATTTGTGGTGGAAGAAGTCGGCCTGGCCGAGTGCATAGGAGTGGAAGGCGATCTTCCGTTTCATTTTGCAACGGGCGAAAAATACCAGTTTGTCGATGCTTCAAGCCCGGACGGCCATTACACATTGGGCATAGAATACGACAATGATCCGCCGACGGTTTTTCGAGGCAATTGGCTGAGCTACGCATCTGTTAAACTGGACGATGAAGGGAATGATTGGTGAGCGAGTCGATTTCGGATCGTTTCAGCCTGGATCAGGGTCGCCGCAGACCGCCTTATAAGCCCAAGGACATACATTGCCCTCATTGCGGCGCAGGGCTCACCCTCAAGGATGAAAGATCCGAACTCGTGGTGTGCAATTATTGCAGCAGCCATATCAACGTCACAGAAGAGCAAGCCAAGGTCCTGGGCAAAGGCCCCGAACTACAATGGGACTTTCCTTTGAAATTGGGCGATCAATACCGCTTCAAAGGGGCCCGTTACGAAGTCATCGCCAGAATGGCTTTCATCGAAGATAACGATGCTTCGGAACTCACCAGGGAATATCTTCTGTATAATCCTCGCCGCGGAACCTTTTATCTGGATGAATATCACGGCCAGTATTCCATCTCGGAGCCAACCCATGTAATGCCCAAGGCTCATCCATTCACTAAAAAGCGCGGCGAAACGCTTTTCACATATGACAATCAGAAATGGGTCGTCGAAGGATCGGGCGCATACACTTTGGAATATGTGGACGGCGCTTTGCCTTGGATCGCGCAAATCGGCGACAAGATCACTTATGTGGAATTTTCAGAGCAAAGCGGATCCGGTCGCCAATACGAAGTGGAAGCCCAGGGCGACGAAGTGGAGTTCGGCATGGGCCAGGCTGTACCGCTCGAATTGGTGCGCAGGGCCACGGGAAAAGAAACACTCGGGATAGAGCAGGTCGCTCCCTTGGATGCCGCCCAGACGCGGCGCTGGTTCCTGATGATGATCTTGGTGTCTGGTCTTGTCATGGCGGTGAATTTTATTTTCTGCTTCTTAAGCCTTTCGCGCGGGTCGGAAGTTCTGACTCAATCATTCACCGCTCAACAAATCACGGATGAAGTGATCTCAAATCCGTTTTTTGTGGCCAATAACGGCAACTTGATCGAAGTGACCGTAGAATCTTCTTCCTTGGATAATGCATGGATGGCTGTGGATCTGGCGGTTGTGGAGGGAGACGATATGGTGATTCATACCTTTGACAGCGACCTCGAGTATTATCACGGATATGAAGGCGGAGAAAGCTGGAGCGAAGGGAGTCACTCGGCCTCCACGTACATTAAAATCCCCAAATCGGGAAATTACAGATTGCTTATGCATGCCGTAAGCAATCGCGGCGATGCCGCAAGCGCTGATCAGTCGGAACACGATTTGCGCGTTAAAGTGACGGACGGCGTTTTGATGTATCATTATTTTTTGGCCGCAGGCATTTTTGCATTGGCCGTTCTTTTCTTGCTGATTGTCGGATATCAAAAATGGAAAGAGGATGACGACGATGACGATTGAGGATTAAGGGATCATGCTGCAGAAGTTGCGAGTGATCATCATCGGCATTTTGGTGGCTGTGACTGTGATCGCAGCCGGAGCGACGTTTTTGAAAGTCGGAGCAGAATCTGTGGACAACCCGAAAGGCGTCAGCTTAAGGCAGGAAGGCCCTGAGAATCATCGAACCCATGGTTTCTTTTATATGCATAGCCATTCCCGCTCTCATTTGGGCGGAGGATTGGCAGGAGGTAAGTAACCAATCGGAGGAAATATGTTTGATCTGTTTCATCTGTCACAGTTGGTTTGGACCTTGATCTATTCCGTGCTGGGCGTGCTGGTTTTCTCGTTGGTGTTTTGGATCGTGACCAAGATCTCGCCTTTCTCGATCCGCAAAGAGATCGAAGAAGACCAGAACACCGCATTGGGCATTATCATAGGCGCCATATTTATAGGAATCGCCATCATCATTGCAGCCGCAATCACTTAAACCGACTCAGATGCTCGCCGAAGCCGACATAAAAGGCCGCGTGGTCCTTTTGGGTTCGGTCTTTGTGGTCGCGGCCTGCGGCCTGGTTTATGAGCTCGTCGCCGGCGCCGTCTCTTCTTATATCCTCGGCGACGCGGTCACTCAATTTTCGCTGGTCATCGGCGTATTCTTATGTGCAATGGGCGTCGGCTCCTATCTCGCAAAATTCATCACTCGCAATCTTCTGGAAGCATTCATTGAAATTGAGATTTGGATAGGCTTATTAGGCGGCACGGCTTCCATCACAATGTTTGCGGTGAGCGCCTTTGCGCAGCCTATATTCCCTGTCGTTTTCTACTTATTGTGCGCCATTGTCGGGATTCTGGTGGGCATCGAGATCCCTGTTCTGGTCCGAATATTAAAAGAAGGTCAAGGGATTTCAGAGGCCTTAAGCCACGTTCTCGCGCTGGATTATGTGGGAGCATTGGCCGGATCGGTCTTATTTCCCCTTGTCGTCCTCCCGTTTTTAGGGCTAAGCCGTTCTTCGGTGGTTTTCGGCCTGATGAATCTGGCAGTTGCCGCAATCGGCCTTAAGCTTATCAAAGGCCCCAAGCGATGGACGGCTTTCCGGATTATGCTGGTCATATCATTGCTGATCGGTGCGCTGGTCTATTCGCCGAACTTGGTGGGCTTCTTTGAAGATGTCATGTATCAGGATAATGTCGTGCTCGCCAAAGACAGCCCTTACCAGCGCATCGTCATCACCAGGTGGCGCAACGATATCCGGCTTTACCTGAACGGCCACCTTCAATTCTGCTCCATAGACGAGCCAAGATATCACGAGGCTCTTGTGATTCCGGTTATGGAAGCAACCGCGCATCCGCGAAACGTGCTGATCCTGGGCGGCGGCGACGGACTTGCTGCGCGCGAGGCGCTGAAATATCAGAGCGTCGAAAAAATTCTTCTTGTGGATATCGACCCGACTATGACGACACTCGGCAGACAGCGCAAGGAGTTGCTGGCCATTAACGGCGGCTCTTTGAACTCGTCGAAAGTTCGGATCGTAAATCAGGACGCCATGAAATTTCTGCAACAGGATACCGGCTTTTACGACATCGCAATTGTGGATCTGCCTGATCCTGAGACCGAATCGCTGGCGAAATTGTATTCCAAATCTTTTTACGAGTTGCTGTTCAGGAGATTGTCCTCCGGCGGCTCCATGGTCACTCAAGCCGCATCGCCATTTTTTGCGCCGGATGCATTCTGGTGCATCGCTAAAACCATCGCTGAGGCTTTCAAAAACGGGACTCTGACGGAGTCTGTCACGCCCCTGCCGTATCATCTCAATGTGCCTTCCTTCGGCGAGTGGGGCTTTGTCATGGCGACAAAGCATTCGGTCGATCCGACCAAACTCTCGCCCTCAGTGACGACCCGATACCTCAACGCCGAAGCGCTTCGAGCCATGTTCTCTTTCAGTAAAGACATGCAGCCGCGCGAGGTTGAGGTAAACAAGCTGGACAACCCGATTCTGTTTACCTATTACAAACGCGGTTGGAAGAATTTCAACGATTAGGGATACAGAACGCGCAAGGGCCGGCCTCTAAGATATTCGGCTATATTGCGGATCACGGATGTTTCACGCAAATCCCTATCCATCCGTTGGGAAATGCTATTCGGGTTTTGCATGGAAGAAAATGCTGCATCGACTCCGCAATATTCGTAAGCCAACCCATACGATCCTCGGGCAATCCGGGCGCAGGAAGAAACCAGGGCGTCGGATCTTCCATATCGATGTCGATTTCCCCTTTTTCTTTTATTGATTTTTGCCACATATCGAGGAGCGCTTTTGACGGCCAATTTGACGCATAATGGCCGTAAGGATTTTTAAGCAAATCTTTTCGCTGAGCGGAAGAAAGAAGCGGGAAAGCCACTACCGCCAGAATATCCGGAGGAAGCTCGTTATCGTCGGCCAAATCGAGCTTGGGATCCAATAAAATGCGGTTGCAAAGCGCCGTGGCTTCCGAGCCCCATAAAAATCCTCCTTCTTTTTCCACCACAGCGACATTCGGGACGGCGGATTTTCGGCCGCTGTTGAAATTGGCCTGACCGGGGCCGAATAGCTCAGACTTTTTCGAAATCCAATGAATTTGCCGAACAGCTTCTTCCAGGGCATTCGATTTGACTTTGGCATCCGGATACCGGTAGGTCAGAAAGATGCAAGAGACTACTCCCAAAGCAATTACTATGGCGGCGAACAGAATTTTTATGCGCCGGCTGGATGCGATCAGGATCGGCGCAATCCCGGCGAATAATAATCCCGGCAGGCACGGCAAAATAAATTCTTCGTGCTTGTTGGGCATCAGTACGAGAAAAACCGGAGGGATAAACGCCCAACAAAATACATGCGGCCGTATCCCATATTTTGTGCGTACAACCCGCAGCGTCATCGGCAGGACGGCGATCAATAAGGGGCCGATCACATAAAATAGAACGTTCGGATACATCCAAAGCTTTCCGGCAAAACGCGCGACATCCATTTCAAGGTTCGTGCCCGGCCTAGGAAAAATGGAATCGTGAAGGATATCGCTGATCAGTCGTATCGGTCGGAAAAACCAAAACGGCATCAGAACCAAAAATGCGGCTGCCGCAAATGCAAAAACCGTTTGCAATGAATTTGCTTTATCAGCTCGATATTCACGGACAGCTTCGATAAGGATTGCTCCGGCAACAAAAAAAACGAAACTGGTGCGCTGCGCAGTTGCAAAACCTGCAAACAAGCCGAATAGAACAGCGCGAAGGATACTTCTGAAAGGCTTGCTTCCGGCAAAAAATGCCAGATAAACGGCCACAACGGCCATGCACGGAAAATCATAATTGTAATAGCCGGGACCGAAGCCGCGGTAAATCAACGTTGCTGACGCAGCATAGGTCACAAAACCGGCCCACGGGCTGCCCGCGATTGCGCCTAACCGCAACAAAGATAATCCCAAAATCAAAGAGAAGGCGAGATTCATGATGAAAAGCGATCGCATGTTTGTGCCGAATAAAGCCAAAAATCCGGAAGCGACTGCCGGCAAAAGACCTGTTTTGCTGGGTTCGGTGAATCTCGGCGAGAAGACCAAACCGATGATTTTCGGCGCGGCAAGCGAATTTTCAACTTTCCACAAATGACTCGCTTGCTCATAAAACGATGCGGCATGATAGATGCGGTCGGGAAATCGGAATTCCATTCCTGCGGGATCGAATCGGAGAATTTCATAGAAAGCGCTTAGAATAAAAACTATAAATATGGCAAGGATCGGTAAGAGATTTTTCGGCTTCATGTTAATCCGAGCGCGCGATTTGATGTCGCGAGAACCTTCGGCATCTGTAATCCTGTCATTTGCGATCTTATGCCAAATGATATTGAATCAGGTTCTGAAAGGCATTTCATCGAATTGCGGCTTGAAATTATCGGGAAATGCATACTATTTCGAGGTACTTGTCGTATCGAACCTCGAATTCCCGATTGCTCAGGTTTTTCAGCCGATCCAACGAAAAGGCTTCCACGGTAAATCCGGCGATAATGGTGCCTGCGACAACCGCTCTCTTCAGGGCTTCGAAATCAATTTCATTGGAAACGGACAGATATCCCATGAAACCTCCGGCAAAAGAATCTCCGGCGCCAGTGGGATCCACTACTTTGAGTACGGGGTAAGCGGAGGATAAAAATGTATGTTCGCGCGTCAATAATACTGCGCCGTATTCGCCTCGTTTGATAACCAGCACATCGGGCCCCATGCTCAGAATTTCATAGCCGCCTTCGAAAATATTATTTGCGCCGGTCAATAACTTCACTTCTCCTTCGTTGATCAGAAGGCAGTTCACTCTTTTCAGGACTTTTTTCAAGGTTTCGAGTTCAGTCTGAATCCAGTAGTTCATGGAATCGCAAGCTACAAATTCCAGCGTCCGAATTTGATCGAGCACTTCAAGTTGCAACTGAGGGTGAATATTGCCCAGAAAAACCAAAGACGCGTCAAGATAGGCGTCGGGCAGACGGGGATGGAAATCCGCGAACACTCCAAGGTGAGTTTCTTTTGTAACGGCTTGATTCCAGTCTTTGCCATATTCGCCTTTCCATACAAATGTGTCGCCTTCGGAGATTTCCAGTCCGGACAGGTCGGTGTTTTTAGAGCGCAGAAAATCAAGGTGTTCTTTGGGAAAGTCATTGCCCACTTTTCCGACGATTCCGACCCTGGCGCCAAGAATGGATGCAGCCGCAGAAAAATAACACGCCGAACCGCCCAAGGTTCTCTCGACGTAACCGAAGGGGGTGCGAATTGTGTCTAAGGCGACCGATCCGACCGCGACGATATCAACCATTACCGCTCTCCTTCCAATATTTGCCCATAATGATTTCCAAATTCTTTTTCATTTCGGCCGGGATAGCGTGGCTCTTTGTAATTACCGCGAACTGAGAAGCGTTTTGGCATTTGCATTTTCGCTCGACAGGGATTTTCAAAGCTGCGGACGCCATGATTCTTTTGGCGTTGGATACATTTTCCGCCATAATGCGCAGAATATCGTTGATGTCCACATCCTCTTCATGATGGCGCCAACAATCATAATCGGTCACCAAAGACAGCGTGGCGTAGCAGATTTCCGCTTCTCTGGCGAGTTTGGCTTCCGTAAGATTGGTCATTCCGATAACGGATACACCCCAATTGCGATAAATTGCAGATTCTGCGCGCGTGGAGAAAGCCGGTCCTTCCATGCAAAGATAGGTTCCCCCGACATGATGGAGGATGCCCAATTCTTTGGCGGCCCGAATCAAATATTCTCTCAGATAGAGGCAGATCGGATCTGCAAAAGCCACATGGCCCACGATGCCGTCCGAAAAAAAGGTGGATGCGCGACCGCGCGTGCGATCGAAAAATTGATCGATAAATACGATTTCACCGGGTTTAATTTCCTCGCGCATGGACCCGCAAGCGGAAACTGAAAGAATATGGGTGACGCCGAGTTTTTTCATACCCCAAATATTGGCGCGATAATTGATGGTCGACGGAGAATAGATATGATTGCGTCCGTGGCGCGGCAGAAAAATCATTTTCACGCCGCCCACTTCGCCTACCATATATGCATCCGAAGGATCGCCGAAAGGCGTGGAAATTATCGCCTCATGCGTATTGGAAATTCCTTGCATTTCATATAAGCCGCTGCCTCCGATGATGCCGATCACCTTCTGATTCATCCGAATCCCTCCAAAAAAGTAATGATAGACTTAATTAATATTACCAGAAAAATATTCTGATGAGGATAAAAGGTAGGATCTATGCGCAAAGAAAACCTGCGTTTAAAAAATAATATGCCCCGGTTATCGCAATCTGATTTTTTTGATCTGATCTCGCGCTTCAATGCATTCGCGGTTCAGCTCGAGGGCTTTGACGTAATAAAGTTCCGCAAAGTCGGGTTGGTTTTCCGCTTGATAAATTTTGCCCATATATAGGAAATGCTCGAAAAGCCTATTGTTGATTTTAATGCCTTGTTTGATGATCAATTCCGCTTCCGCTTTTCGGTCTGGACTGGACATGCTTGCATTGTAATGCGCCCACCCTAAATAAGGGTAAGCCGAGGCCATATTCGGGTCCAAGTCCACAGCTTTTTTAAAAAACATTTCAGCCTTTGCGAATTTCCCATCTTGGAGCAGATCGATTCCAAGCTTAACCAGTTCCTCCGGATCGTTGATCAATTCCGTTTCATCAATCGATTCGAGCGATTGCGGTTCGTCGACAAAATCGTGATATTCCGATTCCGCAGCAGATTCCTCAGGCGCTCGTGTAGAAGCCAGATTTCCTTGTTCGTCCGATGAAAATGAAAGCTCTTCTTCCTCGGCGCTTTCGTCAAATCCGACTTGACCTCCAAAGCCGTCTTTTGCTTTTTCGTCAAAACCAAAATGAGAAAGATCTTCTTTTGGCGCTTTTCCGGCATGGAATTGAAGACTTTCTTCTCGTGCCCCGACGGGCGTTTCCGCCGAAGCGGCAGCCGGCTCTGAAGTTTTTTCAAAAGGTTTTTCCTTAGAATAAGATCTTTCAAGTTTTAAATGCGGTTCTTCGTGTGATTCTGCAACAGTTTCCAGATGAATCCGATCTACAGAAGCCAATGCCTGGGAGATCAGATCCTGGGCTTTAGTCTCAAGATTCAATTCTTCTAAAATAATTTTCTTTTGTTTCTCGGTTTGTTCAATTTTCGAATGCTTCCCGCGCACATAATCTCTGGCGCGCAACCGCTCCGCAAAACCGATGATATCTAAAAGATATAGTGCATATAAAGTTTTATAAGCATCTTTCTTATCCATCTTGGAGAGCATTGCAAGTTCGCGGAGTTTTCTTTTTCCGTTGACAAGCGATAGAAGTTTTCGCTCTTGGGGACTGGGGATGATTTTGTCTGCAGAATATCGAGAATCCGGCATGAGATACATAATGCTTTCTTTTCGGCCCTTAAACTCCACAGGCAGTGTTTTGATCAACATATGATGTCGGATTCCGGTATAAATTATGTTGGGAAAATTGATATTTAAAACCCTTTCCTTCTCTTCGACGATATCCCCTTCTTTGAAAAAGAATTCTCCTTCAGTCCATTTGAAAATTTGAAATAATTTTTCCATGATGTGATGATTCAGCGCTTCATAGAGCTCATGAGGTGAAATGTATCCCTTTTCAACCAAATACATGCCCTGTTTCACTTTATTTTTTCGAATATGCTCCAGAGAATCTTCATGCACGGCTATGGAAATTTTTCCTTCTCTCATTAAATAATCGCCCAGAGTGAAGTCGGGCATATAACTGGAAGTGGCGTAGACGATATTTCCTTTTAAAAAATGAATGTGGATTTTTTTAGTTCCGCGGGCAATTGCCATGATGCCGGTCTTTTTTGCCTGATTAATAAATAATAAAACTTTGGGAAAAGGCATCGAGGCAAAACTTCCCGAGACATAACCTTCTTTTAGTGGGGTCGTCATGACAGGGACTCCCAAAATAATGGTGAAATTTAATTATATAAGTAACTTACAGCCTTTGGACGATTGATGTCAAACCATATTCACAAGGCCATTATTCCCATTTGGGAATTCTTTCCCTGAAAAATTTTTCTATTCTCAAATTGATCAATTCCGGTTGTTCGATGATGGATGCATGGCTTCCTTTTCGGATTCGAAGCAATTCCGCTTTAGGGATCATGCGCGCCATTCTTTCGCATAATTCGAAAGGGGTGAAAATATCGTTTTCGCCGCCTATTACCAGTACTGGACAATCAATATAAGGCAAGTGATCTTCAGCAGAATGCGCAACTGCTGCCGCCGCCATTGTGAAAAAGACGCGGACATCCAGATTTTTAATATGCTCAAAATAGGGCACAAAATCCTCTCGGCTGGCCAATTGAGGGTCAATTAAAAATAATCTGGCCACATTAAATGTAAAGGATTGGTCTACCAACCTTCGTACTATAGATTGCATAATTTTTGTTTTATTCATGCCCAAATAATGCGTCACTTTAAACAGTTGATAAGAAAATGGAAAATTAAGAAAGGTTTTTATGGGATCACCATAGGTCCCGCAAACCGGAATAAGTCCGGACACTCTGTCCGGCGCCATGCGCTGCGCTTCTAAAATTACTTGCACACCCATCGAATGCCCCAACAGCACGGCCTTTTCGATCTCCGCATCGTCCATTACCTCCAGGAGATCTTCAACGACATTTTGAATGGACCAGCCTTCAAAATTAGCGGCGGGACCAGACAACCCGTGGCCTCGATAATCCCAGGTGACTATAGTATGGTCCTCGCAAAAATACTGGTGAATGTATTTCCAGAAAATAGTGGAGACGCCTACGCCATTGCAGCAAACCAATGCAGGCCCATTGCCCGTTGCCTGATAATGGATCGTATTTCCACCAAAGCCGGTAAGAAAATTATGTTTCATAACATTCATGCGCATAGCACCTCAGTATTAAAAAATAATGAATGCTTCATTGAATGATTAACTTTAAAATAATACCACATTTTTTAAATCCGGTTCGAGATCATACACCATAATTTATTTTTGATTTTATCTCATTAAAATAAATATCAGGGTCGTATATTGTGAAAATGGCCGACAAACCTTGTCATGTAATAACGTTCAGATTTGCTCTTATTGGAATGTCGTGACATACTTCGAATTTATTTTTAAAGGGGAGGATATTGATTTGGCCAAGGGAGTAAAGACGACCAAAGGATTAGGATTCGGGGACAACATGAAAGCGCTCGAATCCATCGTAGAGCGCCTGGAATCGGATGATCTGCCCCTGGAAGAAGCTCTGGCCGCTTTTGAAGAAGGGGTGAAGTTATCCAAGGAATTGCGTGCGACTTTGGAAGCCGCCCAAAAAAAAGTTGAAATTCTCTTAAAAGACTCCAAAGGAAATCCGGTAGTGGAACCTTTTGATCCGGGGTTGTCCGACGCCCCGAAATCCGGTGAAAAGGATAAGGAGGGCTAGGAGATGGGGGTTCTCCTGGACCGAATCAGATCCCCCGAGGATCTCAAAAAATTACCCCTGGATGCCCTTCCTCAGTTGGCGGCCGAAATCAGAGAACGAATCATTTCGGTTGTGAGCAAAACGGGCGGACATCTGGCCAGCAATCTGGGATCAATAGAACTCACGATTGCTTTGCATTATGTTTTCGATTCCCCGCACGATAAACTGTTGTTCGACGTGGGCCATCAGTCTTATACGCACAAGCTCTTGACAGGGCGTTCAGATAGATTTGACACGCTTCGCACTTACGGAGGCATTTCGGGGTTCCCTCATTTTGAAGAAAGCGAGCACGATCCGTATACCGTCGGACATGCCGGAACCTCCATCAGTTCGGCCCTGGGGTTGAATGAGGGAATGCGGAGGATCGGCGATCCTCATACTACAGTGGCGATCATAGGCGATGGTTCTTTGACCGCCGGGCTTGCTTTCGAAGGGCTCAATCAGTCGGGCCATTTGGATCGGAACATCATCATCGTGGTCAACGACAATAAAATGAGCATTTCTCCGAATGTGGGCGCCCTTTCCTCATATCTGTCGCGCAAGCTCACCGGCAACACAGCCACGGCCATTCGGAAGAGGCTGAAAAATGTTCTAAGATCCATTCCGCAAGTCGGAGACGATGTTTTTCGATTGCTGGTTCGGCTTGAAGAAGGCTTTAAAGGAGCGATCACTCCCGGCTTTCTCTTCGAGGCCCTCGGTTTTGAATATGTCGGACCGATTGAGGGGCATTGGATCGAGCGGCTTGTGGAAACCTTTCAGAATGTCAAACGGCTGGATCATTCGGTTGTGGTGCACGTTCACACGATAAAAGGCTATGGATATCTTCCTGCGGAAAGCGAGCCTTGGAAATTTCACGGTGTAGGGCCTTTCGATCCGGCGACAGGCAAAACGCTTTCCAAACCGGGACCCAAAAGCTACACTCAGATCTTTGGCGAAACGCTGGTCAAGCTGGCCAATGCCGATAAAAAAATCCTGGGCATCACAGCCGCCATGCCGAGCGGAACCGGATTGGAGTTTCTGGCCACGGATCTTCCGGATCAGTTTTATGATGTAGGCATTACAGAGCAGCACAGCGTGACATTCGCGTCCGGTCTGGCCAAAATGGGATTTAAGCCCGTAGTGGCTATCTATTCCACTTTTCTTCAAAGAGCGTTGGATCAAATCATCCACGACGTTGCGCTTCAGAATTTGCCCGTGATTTTTGCTGTAGATCGCGCAGGGCTGGTGGGCGATGACGGTCCTACTCATCATGGCTCCTTCGATCTTTCATTTCTTCGCTTGGTCCCCGGTCTGATCATTGCCTCGCCCAAAGATGAGGCGGAACTGGTGAATTTGCTTTATTCGGCTTTTCGCTGGAACTCGCCGGCCGCCATTCGCTATCCGAGAGGCGTGGGAATCGGAGCGGCGATTCCCGAAGAACCCAGCATGATCGAACCCGGAAAAGGAGAGCTTTTGCGCGAGGGGAAAGACGGGGTGATTGCCGCAATCGGCAACATGGTTTTACCGAGTATGAAGGCCGCCGAACAATTGGCGGCGCAAGGGATTTCGGTATCCGTCATTAACGCTCGCTTTGCCAAGCCGATCGATGCGGAGTTGATATGCTCGCAGGCCAAGGCGACCGGTCGCGTGCTCACAGTGGAGGAAAACGCGGCTGTGGGCGGATTCGGAGCAGGTGTGCTTGAAACACTCGCTGATGCGGGGATCTTGGCGCCGGTCCGCGTTTTGGGCCTTCCCGACCATTTTGTAGAGCATGGAGCTCAAAACATATTGCGGGCGAATTTGGGCCTAGATGCGGATGGGATCGCTGAGGCCATGCGCCGATTATTGACTTCGACTCAATCTTGAACGAATCGGGAGATTGCGCAATTGGCTGAGCGTTTGAGGCTCGACACGCTGCTGGTGGAACGCGGTCTGGCGCGAAGCCGCGAGCATGCGAAGGCCATGATCATGGCAGGCCAGGCAGTGGTCGGAGATCATCGGGCTGAAAAGCCATCTCAGCTTGTCTCTCGTACCGAAGAAATCCGGCTGAAGAACGATCCGCACCCTTATGTTTCCAGAGGAGGCGTCAAACTGGAAGGAGCTTTGGATGATCTAAAATTGGATGTCGCCGGTTTGCATGTTTTGGATATCGGCGCCAGCACAGGCGGATTTACGCATTGCCTCCTCTTGCGCGGCGCGGCTGCTGTTACGGCTGTGGATGTCGGGTACGGCCAGATGGCATTGAGTTTGCGGGATGATCCGAGAGTGCACGTTCTGGAGCGACAAAATGCCCGATATCTTACCGAAGAACTGGTCGGCGGCAAGAAAGATATGGCGGTTGTCGATGTCAGCTTTATAGGGCTGGATAAAATATTGCCTGCCGTTTCAAATATTATTAAACCTAAAGGGTTGATTCTTGCGCTCGTAAAACCTCAGTTTGAAGTGGGAAAAGGTCAAGTCGGCAAGGGCGGTGTTGTGCGCGACGAAAAATTGCGCGAACTTGCGGTAGAAAGGGTTAAGCAGTTCGCGGAAAAACTAGGTCTTAAGTTGCTGAACGAAGCGCCCTCGCGGCTTCCGGGCCCCAAAGGCAATATAGAGCATTTTGTGTGTTGGCGGAAAGATTGATGCATATTATCCGAAATGAAAAATTGATGGCAAGCCGCGGGGTCCGTTGACATGCCCCTCAAGATTCTTCAAATAGCGGATGTTCATTTGGGGCGGCTGTTTGCCTCTTTCGGCCATTATGCGGAAAGAATGCAACAACACCTTGAAGACGCCTTCATCAGATCCATTACCGCGGCCTTGGAGCATAAAGTGGATGCCGTACTGATAGCCGGCGATCTGTTCGATTCGAATGCTCCGGATGCAAAAGCAGTCGATTTGGCCAGACAGCACTTTGAGCTTCTTTCGAGCGCGAAAATCCCGGCGTTCGTCGTTGCGGGAACCCACGATTGCTCCGGCGCATTCGGTTCCATCTACGAATCGGAAAAATTTTTAGGCCTGACCCCTTTGACATCTGCGGTCTTAGAAAACCCGATCACCATAAATAAAGAATCTCCTTTGCATATTTATGGAATTTCCGCCAGGCCTGGCGTGCACGTCGATCTTTCTTCTATGGCCAAACGTCCTGGTCCGGGAATCCATGTCGGCATGCTGCATGCGACGGTCTCTTACGGACATGAAAATGTGCCCTTGCGCGACATCCCCGTAACAACCGAACAACTATCTTCATTGGGCCTTGATTATGTGGCTTTAGGTCATATTCACAGCTACAAGCCTATCATGTCGGCCGATCGGATGGTCGCTGCATATTCAGGTTCACTGGTTCCGCTCTCGTTCAAGAATTTGGGAATAGGCGGCGCTTTGATGATACAGTTCGACGGAGCCCGAATTTCAGCGACTCAAATTCCGGTCGGATCGATAAATATCAGAGTGGAATCGTTGGAGGCCGCAGAAGATTCAATTGATGAATTATCGAAGAAGCTCATCAATTATAGCGAGCCGGGAACGGTTGCCAAGATTTGCATCACCGGAATCCGGTCGGAGCCTTTGGATATTCCGGCAATCCTTCAAAAAGTTTCACCACATTTCGAGTATTTGGTAATAGAAGACAAGACCAATCTGCTTTCCGATTATATGATCCGCGAGGCTTCATCCGCGCCTACCGTCCGCGGGATTTTTATTCGCCTCATGCTGGAAGCCGCGCAAAACGCAAAGGCCGCCGGAGACTCAAAGCGGCTTGCCCTCATTCAGGAGGCGTTGCGAGAAGGGCTGACCGCTTTTGAACGAAATCGTCGCGCCGAGGACTCGATATGATCCACATTGCGGGCCTTTCCACCGTAAACTTTGCCGGGCTCGGAACGCGGGTATTCAACTTTTCCCCCGGCTTTTCGTTTATGATAGGCCCGAACGAGTCCGGAAAAAGCAGCATCATGGCCGCAATTTTGGGCGTTCTTTTCGGCCTGAAGGATCCTGAAAAATATAGGCCTCCAGGTTTGGTCGGCGGATTCGGCGCTGCAATCAAACTGGTCGTGGATGGAAAAGAAATCAAGATCGACCGCCGTATGGACACAAACGACGTTCAAATTTTCGAGCTGCCCGTCGATAAGAACGAATTTGCGGTCACCTTCTCCGCCAAAGTGAGCCCTAAAGGCCACAGCCAGGATTTGGCGGAATATCGCAGGCGATTGGCAAATCTGATAGGGTCCGCTGATGCCGATGTGATTTTGGCGACCGCAATCGTTTCGCCAAGCCAAATGCCTTCTGATCGCGAAACCGCAGTTGCATCGCTTAAACAACTTTTGTCAGGCGAAATGGCTCATGACCATGAAGGCGTAATCTCATATTTATGGGATCAATATTACGAGTTGACCCAATGCGATCCCACGGGCAAGAAAAGGAAAAATCGCCCTCGCGAGCTTGAGAAAATCTCAAATCAAAAAACCGATCTGCTCAAGAGATTGGAAAGGGCTAAAAACCGCCAGACCGAACTGAACGCGACCCGAGCCCGACTTGAATCCGGTTCCGACAGATTGGCTCAAGCGAATTCCGATCATGAAAAAGTCTCCGAAAAACTAAATCTGGCGGAACAGTATATGAAGCTGTCGGAACATAGCGAAAAAGCCCGATCTCAGTTCGATCAATTTCATAATGAAAAACAGAAGATGCTGGAGCTGCTGTCCAAAAAGCAAAAGCATGAAAAGGAGCTCGAAGAGCATCCCAGGATTCAGGGGATTCCTTCATCAGCCTCGGAAAAGATTCGCCGCAAACTGGGGCTCACGGCAAGGAGAGAAGAGGCTATGGCGGAGCTGTTGCGTTTGGAAAGAAAAATGCAAGCCTCATCGTTGCACGCCTTGTGGGGCATCCTGGCGGCAACCGCTTTCATTTTGATGGCCGCAGCTTTTTCATTTCATAGATGGCCGTATTGGTGGATTTTGGGAATCGGTGCGGCAGCCCTTCTTTTCCCTTTATATTTTCTTTATCAATGGATTTACTCAAGATGGGCGCATTCTCGCGATTTCACCCGCGCGATCGAAGAAATCAAAACCGAATTAATGGCGATTGAGTCGGAAATCAGGCGGCTGGGTTTGCCTTCCGATCTGATGAATGCAAGCATCGAAGAGCTGAGCAGGGTACTGGATGAGCTTTCAGTCCGTGATCAGACCCAAAAAGAGATTGAAGTCATTCGGGGTCAAATGGAGATGCTCCCGAATTTGGAGGATATCGATCTGGCGCTTGCCAATTATGCCCGAGAAATCGCAGTGACCGGCCGGCATTTAGCGGAATTGGAATCGCAATACCCTGAACTGCCTAAAATAGACGGCAGAGATATGATCGATCTGGTGAAAAAACAAGAAGAACTTGAAAGCGAGATCGAGCGTTTTCATGAGACGAATGATCAATTGCGCACGACCCTCGCCACGCTTACCGTAGGAACCGAATATCCGGAAAGTCTGGTAGAATCCATAGAAGAGCTGAACGAGCGGGAAGCCGAATTACGCCATCGCACGAATGCGATATATCTTGCCATAAAAAACGTGGAATCAGCGGTAGAAGACTTCCGGGGAAATTATCTGGTTGGATTTGGAGAGAATGTCACGCAAATGTTCCAATCGTTGCTCGAAAACGATGCGCGGACCGTGGTGATGTCTGAAAAGCTCGAACCAGGACTTCAATCCGGCGGCATTTTTTTCGATTCAGCCAAGCTTTCGACCGGCACTACGGATCAGCTTCTGCTGGCCATCAGATTGGCCTTGCTTGACAGGCTTTCCGCTAAAATTAAAATTCCTCTTCTTTTGGATGATCCGCTGGTGACCTTTGACGACAAAAGGGCTCAAGCGACGATCAGGCTTTTGGAAGCAGCAGCCAAAGAAAGGCAAATTATTCTTTTTACGCACGATAGAAGGTTCATCTCCTTGGCCGGCCGACAGGCTTCGGTTATCGAGCTGAAGCCGATTGTGCATCAAGAGGCATAGAATGGACGAACTCCGAATTCAGAAAATTTTATATTGGATCACAATCGTCGGAATCGGTTTGGCGGCAATCGGCTTTGTGCTCCACTGCCAATATTTCTGGTCTTTCACAGTGGACGACGGCGCCATCTCATTTACGTTTGCCCGAAACCTTGCGGACGGATACGGTCTTGTTTATTTCCCGGATGGAGAAAGGGTCGAAGGATACTCGAATCCGATCTGGATGTTTTTTCTGGCCTTGCTGATCAAGATCGGCATTACCCCCTTTATAAGCGCCAAAGTGTTCGGCGCATTGTTCGGGGCAGGCGCAATCATCCTGCTTGCCATGATGGTTCCGAGGTGCTTCGGAGGCAGACTCTCGCCGGCATCGCTGGTGGCGGCATGCCTGCTCGCGGCGAATACTTCGTTCGCTTGTTATGTGGTCTCGGGTCTTGAAAACGGATTGTATATGTTCCTGCTTGCGCTCTCGCTGTTTCTCCATTTGCGCGAAATGCCGGATCGCTCGCGATTTCCTTGGTCCGGCCTGGCCATGTTGGCGCTGGCCCTGACCAGGCCCGAAGCGATTCTGGCCGTTGCGATTCTGGCTTTTCATCGGGGCATGGACTGGATCATCAAGCGCCGACTTCCGGATAAACAAGATTTGCAGACGCTCGCGCTTTTTATTGTGCCCTTCGGGATTTATCAGGCCTGGCACTATCAGTATTTTCGAGATTTCCTGCCCAACACTTATTACGCAAAAATGAAACAATCCGAAATTGCAGATGTGGCCGAACTGAACTCCGGCGGCTGGATTTACGTGAAGGGTTTTCTCAGTTCCTACCACATCAGTCTTTTGGCGCCTCTTATCGCGGCCGGGCTAATTCTTCCCGGACCATGGATCCCCAGATTATTGATAACGGCTTTCATCATAGCAGGCGGCTTCTTTCCCATTTATTCGCGCGGCGATTGGATGCGCGAGTATCGGCTGCTTACCATGTTTTCCGGTTTTCTGTTTCTTCTGGCGGCAGGCGGCGCACAGTTGCTCTTCTATGCGGCATGGAAATTCACTTGGAAGAAAAAAGACAATTCAAAGACTTCCCGCGCGCAAAAAGACTTACTCGCAGCCGCTCCGAAATGGCGTTTTTCAGCCGGAATTGCTTTGCTTCTCGTTTCGATAGGACTGAGCGCGCCGACCGGACTGGCCGCTGTTGAAAATTCGCCCAAATTCAAAAGCAGGCCCACTGCCACATATAAAAACATCTCGAAGAGGGCCAAGAGATTCCATAATGCGGCTGAATTGGCGCACGTGCTGCCTTGGGCCACGCTCACCGATCCCGATATGGGCGGAGTCGGCTGGGATTGGGGCGGCAGAATCCTGGATCTCGGCCGTCTGTGCGATGTGGCGTTTGCGCGATATCATTACGATCAGCATTTCGTGCAGGAGCGCGTTCTGGATGAAGAGCATGTGGAGTTCGCCCACATTCGCCGGTGGGTCAAGAACAAAACGCGGTTGCCTTTTCTGAAACGATGGCAGGATGAATATATAGTCCTGCCGAAAAAAGGCGAGACCGTGGAGCAGCACGGCGATTATGTGAAAAAGAAGGGCGTATTCATTTTGGAAACGCCGTCGGATGTTCAGCCGATTTCAGAGCCCATTGGCGACTTTAAGCTCCAGTTGGTTCAATTGGAGCCTCAATCGAACATACTCCCCTCCGAAGGCATGCTTTCCGTCAAAAAGATCTGGACCGTATCGGAAAAAATGCCCGAGGGCATTCGTTTTGAGCTTTTGCTGACCAATTCGAGCGACAAAGATATGTGGTCTTCCGGAAAACTTGAACCTGTTTATGGGTGGTACACCTCAGAAATGTGGCTGCCCGGAGAGTACGTATTTGAATGGCTGGATGCCGAGCTGAGATATGTGCCTGAAGGCGAATATCATTACGCTATCCGGGTGCATTACATGGGAGAGATTCTCGGTCGCCGCGATCTGCCGATTACATTGGTGATCAGCGATAAAAAAGCAAAACAGTTCCAGCAAGAGAAACTTGCCCTTGCTAAAACAAAATTGAACCAAGAGCCTGAGTTTGCCTGGGAAGCCTATCAGTCCGCGCTCCATGCAGGCGCCAAAGAAAATCTGAAGTTAGAGAAGAAAATGAAGAAGGCTCGTATTGAGGCATTGACCGTTGCCTCAAAATCTGCGGCAGATCGCAAAGATGATAAGACCGCAGAAAAGCTGGCCATCAAAGCCCGCAAAATTGATCCGACCAACTGCCGAATCAGAAAATATGTGCACAAGTTGGCAATGCCTTTTTATCAAAAAGGTCGCGAGCTGGAAAAAGGTCAAGAATGGGGCGACGCCTTTGAAAGCTATAAGAAAGCGCTATATATCGACCCGCAATTGGCCGCTGCGCGCATGCATGCTGAAAAAATCCGCAAATTCAGATGGAGATAAGAGTGAGAGATGATCGCGTTACGGAATGCGATCCGCGAGCGTTGCGCGGCCCTCAATTTCTCTTTCAACAGGTTCGAGAACCGGTCCTGTTACGTTGTCAATTTGGCTAGGATCTTTTCCAGATTGGTCTTAGCCATGGGCGCCATGGTGAAGAACCCCTGAATTTTGCCGCATGTGTTATACTCGGCGCAGTGAGCGCAGTTCTCAACGCCCTTTTCGATGCCGCAAGCGCGGATTTCACATTCGCCGCAGTGCGCGCACTTCTTTCCGCCGACCAGGCAGCCGTCGCACCAGACGTTGGCCGCCGTGACGTTCACGCCGAACTGCGTCGACCACTCGCGCGCGATGCTCTGCGCCTTCTCCTCGTCGTTTGCACGGGTCGCCAACAACGCCGGACACTCGGTGCAGTTCAAACCGCAATAGGCAATCATTTCGCTCATTTTCTCTCCTTCACCGCTCGGCAGGCAGCATAGCCCCAACGGAATTTGAATCAAAAGCCATCTTCGATTTTCCGGAATACAAATTTTAAGTATTTTACTATTAAAAAAAAGCTCATTCCAAGGGGCGATGGGCTTTTTTATCAATTTGAGTCTCTTCGGTTCATTCAATAGATCGAGACCGTCGCCCGGCATTTTCTATTTAAGGCTCGACCGTACTTTGAACAAAGCAGACGATTGACAAGATTTCCCATAACTGTTTTTAAGAAGTGATTTCTATCACACAACTTGGATCAGTATTATGTTAGGATAAAATTTTTTTAGAGCAAATGCATGGGAAACATTAGCAGGCGTGATTTGTTGGTGTGGGGATCAGGCGCGTGTCTTGCGTTATGGACGCCATCATTTTTAGGCTGTAATGACGGCAATGATCGAGAGTGCGTGGAATCCGGGAATTGCAATAAGAATACCGGATCTCCGGGTGCTGATCGCAAGCACGATAATTATTCTACGGTTTATGCCGTCATGGGAGACGAGCTTGGCGAACTCTATTCGATGGCCCGCGAGGCGGCAGAGAAATTAGGCATTACGCGCAATTCGCTTAGAGGCGCGAAAGTCTTCATCAAACCGAACCTGGTTGCTCTTGGCCTGCTTGGATATATCGGAACAAACGGCGAATGCACCAAAGCCGAGATTGTTGCGGCGGTGGCCGAGCAGTGCCTAGACGCAGGCGCGGCTCGGGTTATTATCGGCGATGGGGCTCAAGGCCGGAGCTGGGACTGGAGCACCCTGGCCTTTTTGGGCGATGCCAACATTGCCGGCGCCGCCGACCTGGCTGCGGCTGTGGATCGGCTGAAATCAATATACGGAGATTACAGGATTGATCTCGCGTGCCTCAATGAAGTAGATCAATGGGAATACATTCCTTCGAGCAGCAACGATTCCAGAATGAAAAACGGCCTTATGGTGGCCCGATATTTCTATGAAGCCGATCACGTCATTTCCATCGCCGTTTTGAAATCCCATATGTGGGCCGATATCACCGGTTCGATGAAAAACTATATAGGCCTTACTCCCATTAACCAATTGGGGACCGGATTTTGCCGCAGCAAAGTACACCTGGCTTATTCACATGCCCCAATCGCCGGTCTTTCTGACGCAGGAGTAGCAGGCGCTTTTTTGGATATCGTGAAATGGCGCAAAGAGGAAAAAAAGGATGATTTTGCAATCATCGATTGCTCTATCGGCGTCGAAGGCAGCGGCCCTCATGTCCCGCCGATCAATCCGGGAAAAACCATCGACATCAAGCAGCGCAGCCTTGGCCGCCAATATTTTCTGCTGGCCGGCAATGATTTTGTGGCAGCCGATTCAATTGCGGCGCAGGTCATGGACTTTCACGATGTAAAGCAACTGGTGATGGCCGAAAATATGGCTTTGGGCGAGGCCAGGAATATCCACATCAAAGGCGCAAATCCTCGCGACCTGTTTGTTCCGGGTTGGGAAAAACCAAAGCATTTGAGCGACGACTTTTTTAAACCTATTGATCGGATCTTCGGCAAATGATTTTTCTGCTTTTCATTTCAGCCGGCGTCTTTCAGTTTTGAACTCGGTGTTTATATTCGCCTTCTTTGAAGCAATGGTTGATTGCGTAAATTCCCTAAAACGATTATCGCGCTTCATCATAAAGTTATAGTCTATGCCAGCGGTTCCCTCCGAATCTCTATATCGCCGCCTTTTTTAATGATCCGGCTCGTCTCATACGGGGAATATGAGAAGATGCTATCCCTTCCTTTATCCCAAATCAGATTTCTTCCGGGCATATTTTCCGTCTGGGAAAGCCCGGCAAGGTTTAGCACTGTTGGGGCCAAATCAATGCCTTCCCTGAGTTCGTCGTTGATCCTCGCAGTGAATCCCTTTCCTACGATGAAAAAAGGCACATGCATGATTTCAAGGGGGATGTAGCCTGAATGTCCGATGTTCCAGCGCTCCCCCGTTTCGTTGAACATCTCACCGTGGTCCGCAAAGATCATGAAACTGGTGTCCCGGCTTTTATCTTCAAGATCATTAATGCCATCCACAAGCCTTGCGATTTGTCTGTCCAGAAACTTCAAACCCCTAAGATAATTTTCCTTCACCTCCGGAAGTAGCCTTTTGCGAAGCACGATGTCACCCGTGTCCCTTGTTTTGAAATAACTTTCTTGTCGCTGCCTTTCTTTATCGCTCAATTTGACGCGATTGTAAGGTTGATGCGCGTCGACGAAATGCATATATAGCAGAAACGGCACATCTCTCTCGGTTTTTCTAATAGCATTTAGAAGGCCCAAGGTTTCTCTTACAAGTGTGTCAGCGCCATGTTTGTAATCCGTCAGTTCAAATTGTACGATATTATCCCATTCTCTCTTCCCATATCCTCCCCAATACGTCAGAAGTTGGTTCTGAACCCCGGCGACTGTCCGATAATATGACGAATTCTTGAATAACTTCGGGAATGTTTCAAAATCATCCGGAATCATCTCTCCCATCGAGCTTCTCTGGAGTTGCTTTGTTTGGGAAAGATATCGAAAACCAATCGCGTCATAATCCGTGTCTCCAGGCTCGAAAACGGGAAGTCTTCCGGAAAAATAGGATGCCGCAGAGGCTCTTGTGTACCCGGCATTCACATAAAAATTCGTGAACTTAAGCCCTCGGTCTGCAAATTTCCAAAGCCATGGCGTGATATCAGGACTGAAGTGGTCGTATCTCCAACAATCCAAGACGATCAGCACCAGATTCATACGGTCGCCGTTCGGATCGGGTTTTTTCCGCGCTTGGTTTAAAGACAGTTCCGGACGCAGATCCCAGGGCCTTGAATGCTCAAGTCTATTTTCGTTTTGCCATCGTCGAAAGGCGTAGTACCCGGTCCCGAATGATCCGGCAATAATGCAACCTTTGAAAACAGACAGCAATTCTCTTCTTGTGAACATCCTCATTAACGCGCTAGTCCGATGCAATATGGCGACACAGTTGCCTGCTTTGTTTTCCTTTTGACTTCTAACCGGCTTTTCTTAGCATGGATTCGCGACAATTTAAATAACCTAAAGACACAGGAGAAATATGCGCATCCGCGCTCGTCAACGTCGGCTGGTCATAAGCTATTGATATAAGCCGGACTCAACTTTTTCCATCATCAAGGAATGATCTCGATATCCGCGATTTTGCCGGAAGCATCTATCGAAGCAAAAAGCGATTTCAGTTTTTCTCGTTCCTCTTTTTGAAGGCGCAGCGTTTTTATTGATGCGCGAATTGTCTGATCCCCTTTTCTGCGTTGAAGCGGAATTCCTTTCAAATCCTCTGAAAGCCTGACCAGACGCTCAATCGAGTCAGCGGCAATGGACGCTTTGATTGATCCCTCGAGAATTGATTCGGAGGGTGTCTTACCCCAATAGTAGCCGAAATATCCCGATGCGCTCCGCAGAGTTTTGTTTATAAATCTCTCGCGCGCTTCCTTTGGGACAAGAAATGAAAACTCCTCTAGGACAACGGGTTTTCCGACGTAAGCGGCTCGTAGAGCCATCACTGAATCTGTATAGTTGCTGTTTTTGTCCGCACCGGATAAATGAATGTGAATGGAAATAAAATCAACATACTCCCCAATGATCTGAGGCGCGAAAGACGAATAAACATCATCAAACGGCAAAGACCACTGAGTCAAACCGATTGTGATCAGATGGTTCCTATCATGGGCCCTTATTGAGTCCCTCATCTGCCGAGCCCACTGTTTCGCTTTGTCATGGGCAAAATCGATCATGTCCTCATTGCGTTCCCTATCAAGAATTGCGGGAAGGAGCAGGTTGTCGAATCCTTCGCCGTGCTTTGGAAAGTCGCGCCATCGACGCTTCAATTCGGTCTCGTTTCCATATTTTTCCCTGATCCAACTTGTCCACTTGGGCCGCACGTCCCTCCCTAGCAGGTTCACATAGTGAAATCCGTCTTCAAAAGGCGGTCCGACAATCTCGCTGGTGTCCTCGACAGCAATCACAGGCTCGTTTTGAAGGTCAAAGCAGAATATCGCCGGTTCGTTTGCATACCTTTTTGCGATATGGCTCCAAAAAGACGCTTGCGCTCGCTGCATCTCCTCATCGTTCATCTCCAAGTACCACTTCGGCGTGTCCTCTTTGCGGTAAAACCCCAGGCCTGTAATATCAAGATGCAATCCGAGCCTTCCGGCCAGAGCGATGATTTTATCGAGGTTCGCAAAAGCCGTTCCATCTATTGCATCCGGCCCAAGCATGAACTTGCCGAACTGAATATGGATGCGCACCGTGTTGAATCCGAGCCCGGCGATCTCCTTAAAGTCTTCTTCGACCTTGCGCCATTCGGTGTTCCAATAATCCTCCAA
>Ga0315282_10003904_pt1 | contig 26411 bp, 16 predicted proteins | sample YL17G07_20_MG_FD_203693 | JGI IMG/M metagenome (GOLD analysis project Ga0315282, IMG submission 203693) | Sediment microbial communities from Yellowstone Lake, YNP, Wyoming, USA - YL17G07_20 | ecosystem: Environmental > Aquatic > Freshwater > Lake > Sediment | place: USA: Wyoming | collected... | reverse complement strand
TCCGCGTACCGGACGTCGCGGGCCCTGAGGAACTGATGTGCGTGCCCGCGAGCAACGGCGATCCACGCACATTGCTTGTCAGCCGCGTTCCGGACGGCTGGGACTTCGGAGTGCCGAGGTTCGCGCCGGACGGGACGACGGTGTATGTCGGGGGAGCCGCGGGAGAGGACGTGACAGGCGACGGGCAGTACTTCCCTCAGGCGGACCGACGTCTCTACCGCTGCGGCACGGCGGGCAACGAGGCACACGGCCCTGTCGCGGTCAATGGCAGCGCGGTCAGGCCGGTCCCGTCCGCCGATGGGCGGTTCGCGGTAATGGTGGTCGAGAACACCGAGGGCTCGTTCCTTTGGGGACTGGACCTGGCCACCGGCGCCGCGAGCGACTGGGGCCGGGCTCCTGTCGAAAGGTACGCCTACGAGCTCGCCTGGTCGCCCGACGGCTCGCTCGTGGCGTACGAGGACAACTCCAACGTTCTGGTCGCGCGGCTCGCAGCGGCCGCCGGAGGGTAGGGCGGGACAGTGTCACCATTGTTGGCCCTTGTCGCGATCATCGCTCAAGCGGGCGCGGGGCCGGCGCCGGCCGGGCAACCCAGGGCCTGGATCGTGTGCGAGAGCGACCCATCCGGCGCTCAGGTGCTCATGGGTCACCCGATGTCCCGCGAGTCCTGGCAGAAGGGCGTCACGCCGACGCGAGTGCCCATCTACGAGATATCCCCGATGGGCCGAGAGCTCAGGGTCACGCTTCGCAAGACCGGGTACGAGCCTTACTCGACGATGGTGTCCATCAAACCGGACGACACCGTGAGGATCTCGGTCACGCTTGCGTCCAGACAGGTGATGGCCTACGTCAGTGACGGCAAGCTGGTGCTGGCAAACGCCGACGGATCGGACCCGGTCGACCTGCTGGCGCTCGAGGAGCCCGTGAGCTGGGAGGCCCCCCTGTGGCTTCCCGGCGGCGACCTATGCATCTGGCAGGACGGCGAGCTCACGAGGATGGACGGCGCGGGGAGGACGGCTTGCTCCGTCGCGTCCTCGAGCTCACGCAGCGTCGTGGGCTCGCGGCCGAAGACTGAGCCGGCTCACCGAGCCGTCGCTCTGCGGAGCGGCGCGTGGGTCGCTTACCTCGATAGGACCCCTGGCGCCGGAATGAGCGCCCTGCTCGTCACAACCGGTGGCGGTGGCGAGCCGGTGCTGCTCGCCCTCGAGGCGTCTCGCCTGGCCGCCTGCCCGTCCGAGGACCTCCTGGCCGTGACCGACCCGGCGGGCACGAGGATCCTGGGCATCGGCGCGGAGGGCCGGGCCGACCTCATCAAGGACCTTCCGGGCGTCCGGGAGCTGGCCTGGTCGCCGGACGGCGCCCGCGTCGCCGCCCTGCTCGATGGCGAGGTATACTGCGGCGACGCCGGCCTGGGCGATCTGGCCCGGCTCACCTCCTCCAACGGGGCCGGGCCTGAGGACCTGGTCTGGACGCCGGACGGAACGGCGCTGGCGTGCACGATCCATCGTGAAGAAACACGGCGGACGCGGTGGGACGAGATCTGGCTCGTCCACGCGCCCGGCGAACCGGGAGAGCCCATGCTGCTTGTCGACGGACGCGACCATCCATACAGCGCGTCCTTGGCGCCGATGGGGTTCGTGCCAGGCTCTACCCGGCTTGCCTACCGTGTCGGCGAGCCGCCGGCCTACAGGACGTACGTCGTCGACGCGGCCGGCCCGGGCGCGCCGGAGCCGCTTCTGCTCAACTCCGGGCTGCCGTCCTGGTCTCCGCCGGGCCCCGCTACACGGGAGCCGCGGACCGAGGAAGGTGATGCATAGTGACGCGACGGGCCTTGTGCGCGGCATTGGCGGTGTCTCTCGCGGCCGTGTGCGTCGCGCGCGCGCAGTCCGACAAGGTCAAACCTCGCGAGCCCGTGCCGGAGGCGCAGATCGCCGTTACGTCCACACCACCCGGCGCGACGATCTACGTGGGGCCCGAGGGCGGGGGAACCGGCATGCATCTCAAGGGCGTCACCCCTGCGACGGTCCCGGTCCACAGCGCCATCGAGGAGGACACGCAGCGCTACCGCGTGACGCTCTGCCTGCCCGGCCATGACACGTTCTCAAAGGTCATCGCTCTGCGCCGGGGTGACTTGCTCAACATCGACGCGCAGCTCGATCCGCGGTGCAAGGCTGCCTACGTGCGAGACGGTTGTATCTGGTGCGAAGGCTGGGACGGCGAGGGTCGGAAGTCCGTCGTCCCGGTCACGAGCGCGTTCTCGTGGGATCCGCTGGCCTGGTCGCCGAACGGACGCCTCTTGGCGTACGTCGAGGCCGGCGAGGTGGTCGTGGCGGATGTGGCCCGCTGCCGACGCATCCAGGTGAGCAACGTCGCGGCGCGCGCGATCGCCGAGGGGGCCCAGGAGGAGTGGCAGTGCGGCTCCCCCGTCTGGTCTCCCGACAACCGGCGGATCGCCTACATCGCGCACGGAAGCGACGCCTCGGTCCTGCTGGTGTCGCAGGTCCGCGTGACTCCGCCGGAAGAGCTGCCCGGCATCGAGCTGCCCGTGACCGGCGCCGACATCGTCGCGCCTGTCAAGATAGGCGACTACTTCCGCGACGTGACCGACTGGCAGCCCTCGCATTCGATCCTCGCGGCCGAGGATGAGCAGTCGCGTCTGCTTCTGATCACCCTCAACAGCTCCCTACAGGCCGCCGCCGACCCGGTCGCGGTGCAGATGTCCGGGCAGGCTGCCTGGTCGCCGGACGGGTCCAGGCTCGCGTTCGCGTCGATGATGGGTGGCGTGAGCGCGATCTACGTCGCGGACGCCCAAGGCAACTCCCCGCTGCCGGTGGTTCAGACCGATCGCGGGCTCGCCCGCAGGCCGACCTGGTCTCCCGACGGTGAGTGGATCGCCTACATGCTCGAGGCGCCGCCGTTCTCGGACGCCGGCGACGAGGTGCACTTGCTCTCCGTGGCCGGCGCCGGCGAGGACACCGTCCTGTACCGTGGGGACGCCAACGGGCGCGGGTTCGACGAGGAGACGGCCCGGCTCACCAGTTTCACCCCCGACGGGGCGTACGTGCTGGTGACGGTCGGCGATGCGCGCGATGGTCGGAGGCTGCGCTTGCCGGTGAAGGGTGGAGCGCCGGAGCCGTTCATGGGCGGCGCCGGTCTGCTCTGCTACTCGTCAGGGCTTGAGTCCACCGCCTACCGCAGCTTGCCCGTCTTCACGCATCACCTGTGGGATGCGCTGCAGAGCGGCGACCCGGGCTTGCTGGGCGACATGTGCATGCCTGTGCTGGAGAAGGTGGACTCGAGCGGCAAGCTCGTCGAGGAGGTATGGGAGAAGGCCCGCCAGGAGGCCGTCGCCAAGATCCTCCGGAACGTCGGCCCGACCGGGGTGGAACAGGCGACCCAGGCGGCCTACACAGGCGACGACAGCCGCTTCCAGCAGGTCATCATCCTCGGCGGCTCAGGCCGGAAGCTCTTCCTGCGCACGAGCGACAAGCGCTGGTGGGTGGCGGGGTACTACCTGAGTCCGTAGAGGGGGGCCACTATGGCACCAACGGCGAAGGCTGAGGGTGAAGGGAGGCCGGCGCAGCGAGCCCGGGCGCTATCGTCCGTGAGATGGTGGGGCGGCTTGTGGGGCGTCCAGTCGCCACATTGTGATCCTCTTCGGCTCGTACGCCAGGGGAGACGCCGGCCAATGCAGCGACACTGGCCTGCTCGTCGTCATGCCCGACGCAGCCAACCGGCGTCCGCTTGCCGTGGCGATGCGCAGGGCGCTGAGGGGCATGGGGCTCTCCGAGGACGTCTTGGCCCTGTCGCGCGCGGAGTACGAGGCTGCGCGCGACATCCCTGGTTCGCTGGCCTACCTGCCTCTCACGAGGGGACGGTGCCCTATGCCCGCGGGTGACGCGTGGCATGTCGCGCATCGGCGGGTGAGGCAGGGCCGGAACCACGTGGCGAGGCCTTCCGTGCGGGCGTGACTGGAGCGGCGCTTAGCGCAGCACCACGGCTATCTCCTCCCCCGCCTTCAGCGTCACGGGCTCTGTGAACACGGCGAACCAGCGGCCGTCTCGCACCTCGACCGCGGGGCCGGCCTTGGCCTTGGCCCGACTCGGCCTCTTCGCCGAGCCGCGATCGAGCGGAGCGCATCCCAGCTCGGACAGCGTGACCTCACCGTAGAGCACCTCCACGCTGAGACGCAACTCCCCGTCCTTCTGGCGGGCGGTGAACACGCCCCAGCCCGAGCCCGTCGAGAAGAAGCAGGAGAACCGCGGGTCGCCCGTGCGGGGCGCAAAGCTCAGGCTCGCGGCGGGTGCGGAGTGGCTGTAGCCGCTGAGCGCGAGCAGCACGGACCAGCTCGACATCGCCCGCGCGTAGTGGTCGCCGCACTCGAACTCGTTGTAAGGGTTCCTACGCTTGCCATCGTGCCGGTCGCGAACACCCTTCACGATCGAGAGCCCCTCGTCGACGAGCCCCTCGTAGATCATGTGGGCCGCGACCTGATACTCAATCCCCGTCCACACCTCGTCGCAGTAGACCACCGGCAGGGCCGGGCGACCCCCTCTCGGCCACGTGCAGAGCAACAGCCCGGCCTCGTCCGCGATGGCGTAGATGCGCTGCGGGTTCGGGTGTGAGTAGAACTCGGTGCGGAAGTTGTGCTTGAACAGCGACTGAAGCGTCTTCCGCACACGCTTCGGGGGCAGCACGTGGCCCAGCCCAACCACCATCGCGAACCACTGGCCCAGGAGCTGGTCGGCAAGGCAGCCCTTTGCGTACTGGTACTTCGGGTGTTCGCCCAGGTCGACGATCTGCTCGTAGTACTCCCCGTTCCAGCAGGCCGCGTCGAGTTTGGCCGTCCCCGACTCGAAGAGGCGGTCCCACCGCGCCTTGGTCTCCCCGTCGCCGAGGTGCTCGGCCATCGCGGAGCCCGCCCTCAGCGCGCCGAGGTAGAGAGTGCCCATCATCGTGTTCGGGCCGTGGAACTCGATGTCGTACGTGTTGTGCTGGCTGCCCTCCATCACGCCGTCGCGGTCGCGGTCCCACTCCGCCAGGGCGTAGTCGAGCGCGAGCTTCGCCCTCGGCCACATCTCGGCGAGGAAGGCGTCGTCTCCGCTTAGCTGCCACTCTCGGTAGAGCTTCATGATGCAGCCCATCTGACCGTCGGCGGCGCCAAGGAAGTCCCACAACACCCGCCCGGTCGGCAGCTTCGTGCGGAAGGCCATGTGGCCGTTGTCGCGCGTGTTGACCAGGAAGTCCGTACGGCGGACCGACCGCTCCAGTGCCGGGAACAGGTGGGCGAGAGTCTGCTCGTAGTTCCAGACGTGCGTGCAGTTCATCGGGCAGCACCCGCAGGAGCCGCCGGCGCCCTCGAACCCGTGGAAGGCGCCGTCGTCGAGGCGCAGGCAGGTCTGTGTCACGAGAATGGACGCCTGGCTTGACGCCGCATCGAGGACCTGAGCCGGCAGCGTCGAACTCCACAGCGCCTCCGCGAAAAGCCGCGTCTCAGCCCACAACCTTGGCAGCTCGTGGTGGACATACTCCGCGACGGCCCACGCGTCCGCGAACCTCGTGGCGTAGTGGTTTGTAAGAAGTTGCGCGGCCACCTCCGGCTCGCGGTCCCAGATGTTGGCGCGCTTGGGGAAGTGCCAGGTGATGGTGAAGGGCACGGAGACCGTCTCGCCGGGCGCGATCTCGACCCTAACGCCGAGGGACGCCATCTGGGCCCTGCCCTCAGGCGAGGGCTCGGAGGAGCCCGCCGACTCGAACGCGCCGTCGGCCTCGAGGTCGTCCCAGAACCTGTGGTAGTTGTCCCACCAGCCCTGCCCTTCCCAGGACCGCAGGTACGTAAACGAGCCACCGCAGGCAGCTATGGCCATCGAACCGGCGCGCGGGTCGCCATAGGGGACCCTGGGGGACGTCATCTTGATGCCCGCGAACCCGTCGCCGGACACGAACTCATTGACCGCCCCACCGACCGTCGGACCGTCAAAGGTGGCCCCGTCCGTGCCGATGACGTTCGGGAACGAGCCGACGAGGGTCGCTTTGACGGGCTTCGTGCCTGGGTTGTGTAGCGCGTAGGTGAGCACGGCGACCGGAATGCCGGAGTCATCCTCATTGAGGGGGATGAAGGGGCTGAAGGCCTCCAGGCTGACGCGCAGTGGGCAGCGGTCGTCCTGGAACTCGATGTTCGCGAAGGGATAGGCCCCCCGGAAGACGGCCTCCTTGAACGGTGGCAGACCCTTCCCGCCGTCGCGCGACCATCCGCCGGAGGCCCAGTACGGAGGCAGCGGCGCGCGTTGGACGGTCTGGCAGACCGGCTCGTCGCCTTCAGCCTGGGCCCAGAGCGCGAAGAAGGCGTTCAGGTCCTTCCCCTTGCCGGGCCGGTTGAAGATCTCCCAGTCGCGGAGCTCCCCGCGGCCGCCTAAGGATACGCAGCCCGCGCCGATCCCGCCGAGCGGGAACGCGATCATAGCCAGGTGCTCGCCGGTGAACACGCGCTCCGGGGCGTGTGCGTGCAGCTCTTTGCGCTTGTAGGGAACGCAGCCGGTGCCGGCCTGCTTCTTGGTGGACTTGCTCGCCATGGGTCATCTCCCGTTTCGGATGGCGGTCGCCCGGTATCGTGCCGCTAGTCGTTCCGTGCGGCACAGCCCACGGCCTGCTGCGCCTTGACAGCCCCGTAGATCGCGTCAGGCCCGCACCGCCAGAAGCAGTCGACCGCAGTGAAGCCCGCGGCGCGCAGCCTGTCGAAGTGCCACGCAAGGGGCATCCCGTCCTCGACCCCCTCCCAGTCGCCGCGCGCGTTGGCGCGAGCCCGACCTGCCTCCGGGCCCAGCCCGGCGAGGTATGCGTCCCAGAACCGGTGCCAGTCCTCCGCCCCCTGGGTGCCCTCGGCATCGCGCATCGCCTGGCGCTCGCGGAGCCAGTGCTCCTGCACAACGGGCGACTCGCTTGCAACGTGGTCGGCGTTGAGGAACACGCCGCCGGGGCGCAGGAGGCCCGCAAGATCGCGGTACAGCCGGCTCAGGGTGTCGGCGCTGACCCAGTGGAGCGCCGTGGCTGACACGGCCGCGTCGAACGGGCCGGGCACTGCCTCCATCCGGAGCGGATCGCGCAGGTCCGCCCGCAAGAGGGTCGCTCTCGAGGCGAAGCGCTCGAGGCGGCGCTCGGCTAGCGGCAAGAGGGTGGAGTCGAGATCGATGCCCACCACTCGCGCGTCCGGTAGCCGCCCAAGCAGCACCGCGGATAGGCTGCCCGTGCCGCAGCCCAGGTCGACGATCCGGCAGCCGTCGCCCACGCACGCGGCGACGACGTCCGCGATTACCCGGAATCGCTCCGAGCGAGCAACGAGGTAGCGCTCCTGCATCCGGTCCCAGCGGTCGAGCCAGGCGAACCAGTCGAGCGTTGAGGGGAAGATGGCGTCCATGGTCGCGTGTGTTCTCAGCAACGAGGCGGGGCTCCTGGGAGCGACGCCACCGGACGGCAGGCCCTCCGTTGTGCTCTGGCGTAACACCCCCCATCGCGGACGGGAGAGTGCTCGCCCATGGCCTTCATCGCATTCTCAGTGCTCGGCAGGATGCTCCTCCAGCCGCCGGTCGGGTTCGTCGATCACTATCCGATGGTTAAGGAAGGGTCGGACGTCTACGGCGCGTCCGGCGCGACCATCGCGCTCGTGCGGGCGCCGTGGGGGCTCATCGAGCCCACCGAGGGCGCGTGGGACTCAAGCTGCATCGACCAGCAGCTTGCCTGGGCCGAGAGCCAGAACATCCGGTTGCTCTATGTCATGGAGTGCGGGCCCGCGCACTGCGTGAACTGGGTGCGCGACAAGGTGAAGTCGGCCGGTGAGTCGATGGCCGGCCCGGACGGGCAGCCGCAGCCCGACCCGTCGATCTTCTCGCCCGTCTACGTGCAAGCGATGGACAGCTTTATCCGGCGCGCGGTGGCCTACATCCGCGACCACGACACCGACGGCCGCGTGCTCGGCTACTGCAACGGGTGCGAGTGGTGGTACCCCGCCGACAACACCTTCGACGAGCCGGACCGCGCCGCGTTCGAGAAGGCGATGATTGCGAAGTACGGCAGCGCCGACGGCGCGCTGGCCGCGTGGGGCCAGACGGCGGGTGGCAAGGTCATGCGGCCGCCGGTGCTCTTTGACGGCATCGGCGACCCGGACCGCCTCGGGATCCTCGTCCCACAGGAATCCCGGCTCGACGTCGGTTGGTGCACTGTGGAGGAGAAGCACGTCCCAGTCGCCGCTGGGAGGACCTACCTTTTCGAAGCCGACGCTGAGATGGGGCGCTGGGCCAGCGGGGGCGCCTACCTCGAGATCGCGTGGCTCCAGCCGGGCGACCCGAGGCCGATGCGCCTGGATCACTCGACGCGCGTCGACACATCCGGTGCCAAGGAACGCCTGAGGGTAGAGGCCGTTGCTCCCGGCCGCGCAGATCGCGCGTGGCTGCTGCTGAAGTCCTCAGCGGACGGCGAGGCCGTCTTCCACAACGTGAGCTTTCGAGAAGCCGGCTCGGACGTCGAGCTTGCTCCCAACCCGGGCCTTGACCCGGCCGTGGGCGGGTGGCACTTCGTGCCATGGGTGGCCGGTGACAAGGAGCATCTTGAGTCCCCATGGGCGCCGGGCGACATGCGGATCGCCTACGCCCCCAAGCCCGCGCAGCCGATCTCCGAGCGGTGGGTGGATGACTGGTTCGACTTCACCGGCAATGCCGTCGCGGAGTTCATCGGTCACCTCGCGGACGTCATCCGCGAGGCCGATCCCGGCCGCCCGATCGTCACCTACCTCACGTTCGCTTTCGGCGCGCCCTTCAACTGGGACTACTCCTACGCGATGAACATTCACCCCGAGAAGGTCTTCGCCGCAAGGCACTATGAGGGCTGCGGAATGCAGCTCGCGGCGGCGGACGGCGACTACCACCACATCACCGCCGCCATCGACATGGTCCGGCACCTCGGCGAGCCATGGCTGATCGACCTGCAGGACTTCACCGCCGGCGTCTACATCGGCAGCCAGGCGATGACGAACACGACGCTCGCCGGCATCGCGGACGGAGCGCGTGGGGTGGTCTACTACTGCTGGTGGGGGACGCCGGACTACGACTTCTACAAGTCCTGGCCCGAGGGCGAGCTTGAGTCGATGGTTGGGCGAAGCAAGGAGCTGCTCGCCGCGCAGGCTGGGCGGTCGGTGCCTGTATCGGTGGCTATCGTGCACCCGAAGGTGGTGCCGTTCGCCGGGCGGGGCGAGCACGACCCGGCGCGCTTCATGCTGCTCTACAAGGCGGTTCGCAGGCTCGGGCTCGGTGCGATGATCGTCACGAGCCCGGACGAAGCGCCGCCCGGGCTGCCGCTGCTGACCGTCGATGATGTGCCGGGCGACATGCACCCCGTCATCCGTCGCTCAACGGAGAAGGGCAACACGCCGCCGATGTTCAAGTTCGTCGGCAACGACGACCTTGTTGAGGCGCTTGCTAGTCAGATCGCGCAGCGCCTGGGAGTGACCGTCCCTCCCGCCGGCGGCGAGCTGTTCCCGACCGTCGGCGCTGACCGCACGACCGACGTCGTTCGCATTGGCCCGTCGTAGGAGCGAACGGCAATTCGCCCACCACGTGCCTGTCCCACCGCGGGAGGCGTAACCATGATGTGCTCGTATTGGCTTGCTCTGTCCGTGCTCAGCGCTGCTCCCGCCTGGACTGACACCTTCGACGCGCTCGGCCCGCCCTGGACGGTCGACGCCTCGGCCGGCTCGCGCGTCTGGGCCGAGGGCGGGGTGCTCCACGTCGCAGGCCCGGAAAACCACTATGCCCACATCCAGCGGGTGCTCGGCGAGGACCTGGTGACCGTGTCTGCCCTTGTGAAGCCAGGCGTGCCGGCCGCGATAAGCTGGGGCTGCGGCGTGTTCCTCTACTGGGCTCCTGGCGTCTGGTGCGAGCTCAGCGTGGTCGACCACGGCGGTGGGGTCTACTACACGGCCGAACAGCTCTTCCCCGGCCGCGCGCCTGTCGAGACACAACTCAGGCAGGCCGACCGCAATGAGTGGCAGTGGCTGCGCATCGAGCTCGGCGCGGACTGCATCAGGTACTGCGCCAGACCCAGGCGCGCGTCTCACTGGGCTGAGCTGCGCGTGGTCGAGCGGCCGCCCTCGTGCGCCGGCCCGCCCAAGCTGCTGATCGTCGGCAAGGGCTTCGGGCAAGGCGAGGGCAGCGCCTATCCCGAGCCCGACCTCGATAACGACTACGCCGCACCGGGGCCTGGGTGCGAGTCGCTCGTGGACTCGGTCGTCTTTGAGCCGACACCCACGAGCCGGCTCCACCTTGGGCCGGGCGAGGGGGCCTGGCCTGGCGACAAGCCCGGCGAGAAGATCCTCGCCATGCCGGGCGACCCCACCTTCGACCAGGTGTCATCGGTGTACCCGCCAATGCGCTACCCCCGTGAGGCGGTCGGGCCGAAGGACCACCCTAACGAGATCGGCATTGGGCCGAGCGGGGAGCTGGAGCTCGGGACCGGTGTCGGCCGGTGGCTGATCGGAACCGACAGCCGCCAGTTCGGCGTCGACCCGCAGTGCGGCAGACAGCTCCTCCACGGCTACCTGCCGATCGTCACGACCACCTGGGAGTCGGCCGGTGTTAAGTATGAGCAGACGGTGGTGGGCTGGTCGCGCGGTATGACGGCGACCGGCCCGCTGATCGGCTACGTGCGACTCAGCGCCGAGTGGACGTCCGGCCCCAAGGCTGTCCCGGTCCGCTTCGTCATCGGCGGCGAGGGCGCCGTCACGGTCGAGAACGTGCTCACGCCGAGCCCCGAAGGTCGCGCCGCGGTGTACCTCCGCGTGCCGTACCAGGTTTCGCGCGATGCTAGGCCCGCGTGGGTCGATGAGAACGAGTTCGCCGGCGCTCTGCTCTCGGCCAAGGAGTGGTGGGAGCGGGAGCTCGCCCGCGGGATGCGCGTATCGCTGCCCGACGAGCGGCTGATGAACGCGTACCGCGCTTGGCTCGCCTGGAACTACATCGACGTCGACATGGTGGACGGCCTCCCCGAGCCGCACGACGGCTCGGGCTTCTATGAGGCGGTGTTCGGCTACAGCGCGGCGCGCTACGCGTGGGCGCTCGACCTGTGGGGCCGGCACGACGACGCGGCGCGGTACCTTGCCACACTCGTGGCCCACCAGGATGACGAAGGCCTGCTGAGCTGGAACTTCGGCCTCACCGACACCGGCACGCTGCTGCTCGCTATCGCGGAGCACTACCGGCTGACCCGGGACGCCGACTGGCTGCGTTCCGTCGAGCCCAAGGCGCTCAAAGCCTGCGAGTGGCTCGCCAGGCACGCCGAGGAGAGCAGGCGCGCGAACCGCGGACAGGTGACCGAGGGGCTCATCAGGTTCCGCTCATACTGCGACTACCCCGAGCCCGTCTTCTCCTACTTCCACAACTGCTTCTGCTGCGCGGGCATGGAGCGCTTCGCCGGCGTCCTGCGGGACGTCGGCGATCACGGACAGGCGGAGAGGGTCGCGTCCGAGGCCGCCCGGTACAGGCGCGACATCGAGCGGTCGATGGGCCGGTCCGCGCTGACGCTCAAGGGCCTGCGCACGATCCCGATGGAGCCGGACACGCACCGACTCCTGAAAGACGGCGGCTACACGAGCGGTGCCTACTACGGGCTGGTCGCGTCCACGATGCTCGAGTGTGGGTTCCTGGACCCCACGGGGGAGACCGGCGGCGACCTCGCCGAGTTCCTCCGTCGCGGTGGCGGGATCACGATGGGGACGAGCTCGTTCCCGCCGGGGATCGATCACGCGTACTGCTACGGTTACATGCTGACGCAGCTTGAGCGCGGCGAGCGCGAGCGGTACCTGCTCGGTTTCTGGGCGGCGCTCGCCTACGGAATGTCGCGCGACACATATGCCGGCGTCGAGGTGACCAACCTGTTCACCGGCGAGAACGCAATGACTCTCCCGCACCTCTACTCCGGCAGCCAACAGCTATTCATGCTGCGCACGCTGCTCGTCCGCGAACAGGGCGGCAAGCTGGTGCTCTGCGACGCGACGCCGCGCGCATGGCTTCAGAGCGGCAAGCGCATCGAGGTGACCGGGGCTCCGACGGAGTTCGGCGATGTGAGCTTCGTGGTCGAGTCGCGGGCCGATCAAGGCGAGATCAGGGCTATCATTGACCCGCCCATGGCGAGGACGCCGTCCGCGATAGTGCTCCGCCTCCGCCACCCGACCGCCAAGCCGCTCGCGAGCGTCCGCGTGAACGGCGTGCCCTGGCCGGACCACGACGACGAAGCCATCGCACTGCCGACAGGGTGGGGAAGGCTGAAGGTAACGGCGAGGTACCGGTAGGGCCCTGGATGAGACAATGGGCTTCAGCCCATTGCATCCAGCCACAATGGGCTCAAGCCCATTGTCTGTCAGGCCGCCCTCACCCACCCCTACGGTGCAGGGGCGGCCCAACGCGGCTGCCCTGGGCGAGCACATGGGCTCGCCCCTACGGGCCACCTCTTTGGGGGGAGTACGTGACCGCCGCCATCCGATGCGCCGGCAGCACGATCTCCGTGTCAGCAGGCGCCTCGCCCGCCCAGTCCTCGGCCCTGACCGGCACCCGCTTCCTCACGAGGTGCCCGGTAGTGTTGAAGTAGACGATACGGTCCGGGAGCAGCGTCGCCCAGATGCCGTCGTCCGCGTCGTCGATCAGCTTCGCATTGGGGCGCGTGGGATCTAGGTCCGCGAGGTCGTACGTGAGCGCGACGAGATCGTGGGCATAGGACGCGGGATCCGCCCGGAACGGCAGCGCGACGACGTGGCCGGCACCGACGTCATTGCGCGCCGACCAGGCAGTGGGGAGGTCATCCGCGGCGGGCGGGGTGTCCGGCAGGAGCCGACTGGACACAGCCAGGTCGCCGTCGATGTCCGGCAATGCTGGCACTCCGAGCACAGCCAGGACCCCGCCCCGCTGTACCCACTCCTCGATCGCGGCCAGCGCACGCGCCTCCATGAAGTCACCCTCGGCGAGGACGAGCACACGGATGCCCAGCTTCTCCAGCGCCCCGTCGCGGACCATCAGCTCGTCGACGACCTCGTAGTCCATTCTGTCGCGAACGGCCTCGGCCAGGGCTGTCGTGCGCGGCGGCCACTGCCACTCGGGGTGACACCACCACCACGAGCTCGGGAGCATGAACGCAACGTCGCAGACCGGCGGGGCGCCGCCCATGCTCGGGAGGGCCTCGGCCAGCAGATCGCGGGCTCCGTCCATGTTCTGCGGGTAGTCGAAGAAGGTCTGGGTGCCGTTGCTGATGTCGATGAACAGCCGGCGCGCCTCGCGGTTGCGGTCGACGCTCCCTGGCGGCTCGGTGTAGTAGGGGACCCCGTATACACGGCACGCCGTGGAGACGCGCCGGCACGGCAGGTAGCCGATATCGCCCGGCGTCTGGGCGGAAGCGCCGACTTCGGCGAGGCGCTTGATGTGCCGGCTCTCGTCGTTGCCCCACGCGACCGGCTCCGCGCCGTAGCCGAGGCTGAGGATGATCTCCTTGCCCGTAAACTGGCTCTTCACGAGACGAGTCGCCCATGTCGCGAAGTCGCCCTGCGAGTCCTCGTACCAGTCCACGAAGTCGAGCCACCTACGCAGGTCCGACGGTGAACGCGAAGCCAGTGCCTTGCGCGCGTCAGCGTAGTCAACAACGTTCGGCGGCGAGACGTCGTCCTGCGACGCGAACGCGGTCCCCCACGCGGCGTTGACGCCGGCCACGCCACCGTACCTCTCGGCGGCGAACCGCCGGAAGTCCGCCCGCGCGGGCTCGTCGCCGCACCAGAAGCCACCGTGCACGTGCGCCTGCGGCACGAGCCAGGTTGTCATTCCGATGGGATAGCCGATCTCCCCGTACTCGCTCGGCATGGACAGCCGAAGGAAGCCAACTTCCTCGCCGAACTCCGATGCCAGGCGCCGGTAGTAGTCCTCATAGATGACCTTCGTTGACGGCGCCCAGAGCGAGAGCTGGTTGAGCGCTTGCCCGTGCTCGAGGCACTTGTAGGGGACATAGTCGGGCGTCTCCATGAACCAACGTGGAGGATAATGGAGCCAGCAGAACACGTTGTACGCGAGCCCGGCCGCGCGGAGCGCCTGCGCATTGGCCCGGTAGAACGACCAGTCCCACTTGCCCTGGTCCTGCTCGACGCAGCACCAAGCCTGGTAGTCGCAGTGCGCTGTGCAGCCACAGCGCTTCAGCAGGTCGATCAGCGCCTGGTCGATAGCGCCGGTGTTGCCGGGCTGACCGGTGCCCCAGTACTGCATGAACAAGCCTACGCTGGCGTTGCCGGAGTAGAACCTGATCGGCGTCTTGTCGATGATGGGGAGGACGGCCAGACTCGCGAGGGGAGCGGCGGCGTCGTCGCCCACTTGCTCGAGCGCCACCGCGTCGAGGTAGGCATAGTGCTTGCCGTCGAACTCGCGCTTAGCTGTGACGCCGACGGTGACCTTGTGCTCTCCCGCAGCCAGCCCGACGGTGAGCGCCTCCATCCAGGTGAAGCAACCGCCCGGGCCCCAGGTGCCAAACCGCGCAGCGCCGGTCACCTCGACTGGCTGGTAGTCGTCGACGGTCACCCGAAGGGGGGAGCCCGCGCCAGGGGGCGTCGCTGCCACCCACAGCGCGTAGGTGCCGGGCTCGTCCACCTTCGCGGTCAGTGTGGCGTCGTAGGCCCCGCCGGGAGGGTCCTCGTCCTTGGCGCAGACAAGCATTCCGCCGCCGTAGCACGGCGCGTAGTCAGGGCTGTCGAGGACAGTGGCCGACCACGTGTGCTCGATGCTCGACTCGCCCTCCGCGAACCAAGCAAAGTCGCACGGCCGCTCCGGCCCCAGGGTGGCCGGCGGAGCGACCACGAGACCCGCCATTCCGATTGCGCAGCACAGTGTCATCGGGGTGCTCCCCTTGGTTGCCCTCCGCACCCGCCGGCAGGGACGCCGGCTCTCGAGGATGAGCCTACTAGCGCCGGTCCTTCGTCTCACCTATCAGTCCTACTCCTCATCGACCACGTCATACACGCGCACGTAGTCGACCTTGAAGCAGTCGGGCAGCTCCGCGTCCTGGATCTTCCCGCCCCAGTCGCCGATCTCGTCGCTCAGCTTGATGTACAAGGGCGCCTCGCAGACGCCGCCCGCGCTTGTGCGCCACGTCTCCTTGCCGTCAATGTAGAAGACGTACTCATCCGGGCCCCACCAGAGCGAGAACGTGTGCCACCCGTCCATGATGCCCGGCACCTCGACCCTGGTGCCCTCCGACTGGTGCTCCTTACCGTAGCCGTCCCAGTGGATTGTCTGCGGCACCCAGTCGTCGAGCGTCGGCTTCTCGTAGATGTCGATCTCGGCTCCGTTGCGGCCCCCGTCGCCGAGGTTGCCGACGCAGTCGTTGTACAGCCAGAAGGCGGACCAGTGGCCGACCTGCTTCTGAAGCTGCACGCGAGCGACGTAGTAGCCGAATGTGTGCTCGAACTTGCCGCGAGTGCGCACGCAGCCGTCGACGTACTTGTCTCCGTCCTTGAGGGTGCTCATCACGAGGTGGCCGTCGCCGTCGAGGGAGATCGCCTCTCGCATCCACCAGCCGTCGCGCCGCACGGCATCCGGCGGGATGTTCCACTTGTCCTCGTTCAGCTTGTCGCCGTCGAACTCGTCGTTCCAGACCAGCTTCCACGTCTTGGCGGCCGGGAGCTCAGGCAGCGTGTCCTTTGGCTCCGGCTCATCGGCCACGGCGAGCGCCGCGGCGAGTGCGAAGGTAACGCTCGCGGTTATCACATGGCACCTCCGGTAACGCGTCTCCGTTGCCGCGAGAATACGCGCCCGCGGCGGGCTTGTCCTGCGTCGTCGGATGCTACCTGTCGCGCGCCGCGTGTGCTAGGATTGCGCGTACCCCGTTCACGGGAGGGCTAACGTGATAAGGCAACTCCGCATCATCAACTACCGAAGCTTCGAGGACGCCGAGTTCACGCTGGAACCCTTGACCGTCTTCATAGGACCGGTGGGGGCGGGGAAGTCGAACGTCCTTAGAGCTATCGAGTTCCTAGCGAACGCCACGTGGGCCCGACCTGCCGAGGCGTTTGGGCCGTATCCGCACGACTTCTGGTCTGTCCGCAACCGCGCGGCGAAGACGGACTCCGAGGCGATCGCGCTTGAGGTGGCGGATGCCATCCCACGGTACCCCGAGGAGGAAGCGACCTACCGGATCGAGATGTCAATGGGTCAAGATGGGCCGCTCATCGCCAGGGAGGTGTTGCATCGCGGAGCGTCTGGCGGTGGTCCCACTCGCACGCTGTTCGACCGCAGGCTGGTAGGTGGCTCAAGCGACGCGGACCCGCACGATGCTCCGCGCATCGGCACGCAATTGCGCAAGGCAAGCGCCCGTCAGCCCCTGAGCGATGATGAGTGCTTCGCCGCCCACCTGTGCGATGAACTGCAACTCATCGAGCTGTACCACCTGGAGGCTACGGCTCTACGCGCCCCTTCCGGCGAGGGCTCGAGCCGCCGTTGGGCAGCGCCCGGCGGACCTGGGGACAACACGGTGCACTCTCGGGGGGCGCTGAGTCGATCTGGGAAGGGCCTCGGGGCGGCCCTGCTCAGCCTTCGCGATGACCCTGGGGAGCAGGCGGGGTACGAGGAGATCGTCACGGAGATGCGCGGGCTGTTGCCCGGGCTGCGGGACCTGATCTTGGCACCCACCCCGGACGGCACGGCTGTGGGCTTCCAGTACAACGGCGAAAGCGACTATCATTCCGCGTTTGATGAGTCGGACGGGACGCTGTTCACGCTCGGTCTGCTGACGATCATCCGACAGAGCCAGCAGCCGCGTGTCCTGATGATCGAGGAGCCCGAGACCGGCCTCCACCCTGGTCGACTGCGCTGGCTCGTGGACGAGCTGCAGGACGCGTCGGACCCGCCGGATGGCCGCGAGCCGACACAGGTCCTCATCTCGACGCACTCGCCTTACGTCGTGGACGAGCTCGTGGACATGCCTGAGTGTGTTCGCGTGGTGGAACGGGTCGACGGGCGCAGCCGGGTGACCCCTTTGCTCGAGGTGCTGAACAAGCTGGGGATCAGCCGAGAAGAGCTGAGAGACGACCCGATCGGGTCCCGGTGGTGCGCCGGTCTTCTTGAGGGGAACCCCGTGTGAGGATCGGGTACCACTGCGAGGGCCACGACTGGCTCGTGCTACACCCACTCACCTGCCGACTGCTGGGCATTGGCGAGGACGACGCTGGGCCGGAGATCCCGGGAATGGGCATTCGACAGTCGTGGCCGCGCCTTCTGCTCAGGGCGCACGACGCGGTTACCCGGTTCCTGCGCCTGGGCGTGGACCTCATTGTGGTGGCCGCCGACAACGACGGCTGTCCACCCGAGGGAGCCGCCGAGGACCCGGCCCACCCCCGGCACTGGGTGCACCTCGCAGACGCTGTACAGCCCCATGCGGACTGTCGGCATTGCGATCTGCTCAGCGCTACGGCTGTCGCGGGTAGGTCGCCGGTCGTTGTGTGCGTTGCCGTAGAGGCCATTGAGGCCTGGCTCATCGTGGCAAGGGGCATCTGGCTGGGCAACCCCCATGACCTAACCGCTGAGTCCAGAGGTCCGGGCCTTGCGCTGAAGCAAGAGCTCTACGCGGCGAGCCGAGCGTCCAGGCGCCGCATTGAGCAGCGCGCTCTGCCGCTGCTTGCCGCGCTCACGGACGTGCGGGACATCGCCCCGCACTCGCGCAGCTTCCGAATGTTCATGGATGACATCGACGCGGCCGCCCAGGTCCTGCGCTCAACCGGGGTGCTGCCCTAGCCCGCGACCGGCACCACCTTCACAGTGACGACCGCGCTCGTGACCGGCCCTGAGAGCCTTATCCCCATTCGCGTCGGCTTCACGGGAGCGTCCTCCACGATCTCGTCTTGGGTGATCTCAAACGCCAGCCCGCCCGTGTCGATCGCCACCTCTACCGTGGCCTCGCCGTCGCGCACCACAAGCGTGTTCGGCCCTGTCTGGTCGACGGTTCCCAGCGTGACGAGCGCGGTCTCGAATGTGGCGGGATCGGTGAAGGTCACCTCATCGGTGACCGTCAGCGACCCGTCTCCCTCTCGCGAGTAGACGAAGGTGCGCTCCAGCGACTGCAGCTCCGGAACGTCGTACGCGGATCGGTAGTCGAGCTTCAGAGTGTCGATGGTGTCGGTGAAGCCGGACTCCAGCACCGTCGCCTTGGCGGCGCCGCCGGCGCGCTGGAGCTGGCCCGCGATTACGGGAACAGGGTGGCCGTAGGAGTTGAGCAGCTTGCTGTCGTAGCGGCGATTGCTGAACGTGCGGGCCGTGTAGGTCTCCGCGCCTGGGTCGAGCAGCACCGGCTCGCCCTTCACCACGACGACGTAGGAGCCTATGTCATTGTGGTTGTGGTTCTCCGCATTGTTGCCGCCCTTCGCCGCCACGGACAGCGCTGCGCCGCGCGCGATCAGCACTCCCGCGTCGGCGAACCAGTCCCTCAGCCCGCCAATAGCCACGTCCGGGCCCGGCACGGGCGCGGCCGTCGAGTTGGTGAACGAGTAGATCATGCTCTCCGCCAGCCCGCCGCCCGGCGAGACCGTGTTCTTGTCCTCGTATCCTGCCACGGCGAGGCCGTACTTGGCGCACACAAAGCGCAGCAGCCGGCTATCCGGCCCATCGTCGACGCCACAGTCAGCGAAAGCGGGGCACATGCCATCCGCGATGACAACGCGCGCGCCATAGGCGGCGGGCATCTTCGCCTCCGGGAGCGAGAACAGGTCGACCCCGCCGCCGGTCGCCTGGTGGATCGTCTCCGCGAGCAGCACGAAGTGCCCGAAGCCGTAGTTCCAGTAGCCCACCCCCTCGCTGCAGTACCCGTCAGGGGTGAAGCCCTTCAGGCCGAACATCGCGTACTTCTCGGCGGCCGCCACGAGGAGCGCTCGCACGTCGCGCTCCGGAGCGGTCGCCAGGCCCGCGCCGACGACACCGGCGAGGCAAACGTGGTTCCAGTTGTTGTTGGTGACCATCCAGTTGTTCATCCGCCGCTCGCCCTTGACCATCGCGACGAACGGGTCCACGACTCGCCGGCGGACGTTGTCGGTGATCGACTGCCGCATCTCCGGCGACAGTCGATCCTGAAGCAGCCACTCGGCCGTGGCCAGCTCCCAGGCGAGCCCTGAGGAGCCGAGGTCGATGTCGATGGTCTCGCCGTGGTAGTTCGCTAGGCTGCCGTCGTGCGCGGCCATGACCCAGGTCGGCTCGGCACAGATGCTCCGGACGACCTCCTCAATCGCGGGTAGGAAGCGGCCCCTGTCCTCGACGCACTCCGCCTGGACGAGTGTGGTGATGCGCCCGCGCCGGCCGAACTCCAGGTCCTGCCACCTGGTCCGGTTGCCGTTGCGTGAGAAGTCGAGGAAGAACTCGTCCGACCAGTCGGGCAGTGGGCTCCCGAGTAAACCCTCGGCGCGCCCAACCACGCCCGCCCAGGCCGGATTGGCCGCGAGCACAGACCAGGCGTCGCGATCGTCCACGGTCCGACCCACGCCCGCTGGCGCCTCGGGGAGCATGGCTCCTATCTCGGCGATCCTGGCCGGGTCGAGCTTCACCTGGGCGACGGCGCCCGCTAGCTGCGCGGACAGGGCCGGGAACAGACAGCACAGCGCGGCCTGCATTGTGTGCCTCCTGTCGGGTGCGCGGGGGCCTTCCGTGGGGCGACCACGAGCCCCTGCGTACGGCGATGCAAGCCGGGACGGCGGGTCAACGGAAGGGGCAGGGCCCGGCCCGCGCTGCGGCGAAGACATCAACACCACAAGGGGTTGTGGGGGTGGGCGCCAGGCGCGTGGATGAGAGGGGCGGTTCCCAATGACCCGAGTCGCGCTGTGTGCGCTTCTCCTGGCACCGGTCTGGGTGGAGCATCCTGCAAGAGCGCAGTCCACCGGCCCGCCGGGCGACGTCGGGCAGATCACAGACGCCTTCAAGAACCTGGTGCGGGCCGCGTACGCCCAGGACACCCCAGGCCAACTCGCGATCTGCGTCGGCCCCGAGTACTTCGACAGCCAGTGTCGCAGCGGCCCCGTCACCGCTGCCCCGGGTCTCTCGGCCCTCAACAGTGGGGCCCCCTACACCTGGCCAGACTACGACCTGTCGTTCGGGGGGCTCGAAGCGCACGTGTACGGAGACATAGCCTATGCCGTGTGCCCGATGCCGCCCATCGTCAGGGGTAGTGTGGATGAGGACGCCGACCAAGCTTGCTTGGCTGCGATCCTCCTCCGCCGGGACGGTGCTTGGAAATGCAGGTGTACGCTCGAGATCGAGGCCTGGTCTCCCGACCGCGCACTCGGTGCCGATACACGGGAGCTGCTCGATCAGCAACGGGACGCCCTCAGGTCCACGCTGTATCACTACTTCGATACTATGGCCGATGGATCTCCCATAACTTGGCTCAGGTTCATCCACGTCCACCCCTCCGTCCCGCTGCTGTACTTCTTCCCTGGCGGCAACGAGCCGCCTCGCCTCTACGCCAGAGACGACTTCCAGCCGAGGCCCGACGTCCTCGCGCCGGTGCCCACAGTGCGGCTAGCGGACCCAAGGAACGAGTTCGTGCTCGCCGGTCTGAGGGTGGCTCTGGTGGCAGCCGATGTGGACGTCAGCATAGATGGCCAGCCGACCCGCCGAATGAGGTGGGTGGCGGCTCTGTGGGACGGAAACCTCCCCGGGCAGTGGGGTGTGGACGTGGCGCTCCACAGTGCGGTCCCCAACGACAAACGATAGGGTAGATGACCCAGAGATGAGGACGGCCATGCGACGGCGCACTAGAGTGAGGCACGTCTGGGTAGGCGCCGCCCTTGCGTTAGCCGTACTGGTGGGCCCCTCGGTGGCCGCGCCGCCAGGATTCCTGACTGACCCCGAAGACGCGGTACGTCAAGCTCAGGACGAGCGCAAGCTCATCTTCATCTGGTTCGCCAGGCCATCGGCTCGGTCAGAGGAGGCCGCCATCGGGAACTGCCTCGGGCTTCCGCAGTTTCGCGTCCTACGACCCGCCTACGTGCTCTTGTACCTCGACACGGCGGTCTACACGAACCTCGGTCCTGACCTTGCGCACCGCGTAAGCTGGGGCCAAGCCATTACCACTGAAGACGGGCAACTCACGCTCCCGGCGGATGCTATCGATCTCCCGGACATGACCTATCACTTCCTCAAGTACACAACGGGGCCCCAGATCGAGATGTGGGACGGCAATGTGCTTGGCATCACGCACGAGCTGTTCTGCTTCGCCGTCAGGCACATGGCCTCCAAAGGGCCAGTGCCCAGGGTTGCGGAGAACGCTGCGTGCGTCGCCGACGAGCTTGACGGGATGGGCAGGTCGGCGGATGCCGACCGCCTGATCCGCTCGGCGATCGAATCGAACACGGTTGCAGCCGAGCGCATCGGCGGCTTCCACATCCTGCTGGGGCTCCGGCAACGGCTTGCGGGCAAGACGGCTGACGGGCTGGCGGAGCTCCAAAAGGCGGCTGGGACGTTGACCCTAGCGGAATGCACCGCTGACACAGAGGGCAGAGCGGCTCCGTTCGAGGTCCGGTCGGGGGAGCGCGTGCTGGGCGTCATGTCGTCCGACCTGGACGTCACCACAACGTGGGAGGCTCTGAAGTTCGCCGCGGCTCACCCGGACGGGCCGCCGCCCACGAAGGACGTGCCGGCGGCAGACCAAAGGGGGCTGCTGGCCTTCGCGGTGGCCACTGCGAGCTGGCCGCTCGCTGATGAGGCGGTCGCCGCGATCGGAACCGGCGCCCGCTTGGGCCCGGAGGAGCTGCCGCACGCTGCCTACCTTGTCCTGACCAACATGGCTCACCGGGCGGACGCCGCCGGCCTCGACGCGGTGAAGGCCGAGTCCGAGAACGTTGTGTTCGGCTACCCGTGGAAACCATATGCGGCCGACGCACTGGCCAGGGTCGCGGAGGCCGGCGAGCGTCTGGGAGACAAGGACACGGTGGTCGGCGCCCGGCGCTTGGCCGCCCGAGTGTGGGGCCCCTGCATACCTGCACGACTGGCCAAGCCGCTCGCACGCTCGCCCGTGGACAGCTTCCTCCCAGGCTGGTAGGAAACGCGCCCGGCCCGGGGCAACTTCGAGTAGACTGGTGCGGGCGTCTCGCCTGCGAAGAGATCCCTGAGGAGCACCGCCCGTGCGATACCTGATGTCCGCGGTCGCGGCATTGGCCCTGGCCGCATCCACCGTCGCCCAGCCCCCCGACGACCACGGCCTGCCACTGCCTGTGAGGCAGTACCTCGTCGAGCAGTACCTCGTCGGCACCGACCCGACGGACCGGGCCGTGGACGCAGCGGTCGAGGTCCTGCGTGTACCTCAGGCGATCAGCGACGCTATCTGCTCGGTGGAATGGGAGAAAGGCCAGGTCGAGCGGTTCGCTGCGAACAAGCTCTTCCTGATCCTGCACTGTCCCGACGGGCCGCTTCGGACCATCGTCTTCCGCGACGGCAAGCCACGCAACGATCAGCTATGCGACGAGTCGCGCGTACGGGTGCTGAAGCGGCTCTACTCGGATGCCTCCTTCACCGAGCCGCCCGCGCCTGAGCTCCAGGCGTGGCTCGACAGCACTGAAGTGGACGCAACGCGCGTCCTCAACGAGGCCATAGCAAAGGCCGAGCCGCCACTCGACCCAGATACGCTCGCGCGGGCGACGAAGAACCTCTTCGCCGACAAGACGAACACCGACGCGCTAGCCAGGGCTCTGGGCGCCCTATCGGAGTCACCGCACGCGGCGGAGAACTGCTGGGCGGGGGTCTGGGTCATCTCCCGCATGGATGCGATGAGCTTCCGCCGAGAGCAGCGCGACCTCTCCGTGCCCGACCTGCAGGCCGTGGACGCGCGGACGTTCTACGAGAACGTGCACTATGCTGTGAAGGCCAGGACGGAACTCCCCTGGGGGATGCGGGCCAGCGAGACCGACTTCCTCCAGCAGGTGCTGTCGCAGCGCCTCACGGGCGAGCCACTCCAGCGCTGGCGCAAGCACTTCTGGGACGCGCTGTACCCGGAGATCGAGGGCCTGGGAGAGGACGGCATCGCCCGGGCGCAGCAGGTCGCTTCATGCGCCTACGGAGACTACTTCCAGTACGAGGGCGACACGACGTGGGAGGACTTCGGGATGCTCACCTCCCTCGCCGTGCACGAGGGTCGGTGCGAGGACTGCAGCAACGTCCTGAACGCGATGCTCAGGACCATTGGGATCCCGGCGTGCCAGGCCTACACTCCCTGGTGGGGCGACGCGAACGGCAACCACGCGTGGACCTGGGTGCGCGGAGTGGGCGACCCGCCCGGCGACGGCCGCAACGGCGTGAAGGTCTACGTGAAGACCTGGGACGGCCTTGACGACGTCACAGCGGACTACACTCCGGTAACGACCATCGAGGTGTCTACCGCGTCAGAGACCCAGGACCAGGCTGAGCTCATGGTCTACAACGACGGGGAGTGGCGCCGCATCGCTCAGGCTGCGGTCGCGAACGGGGCTGCCCGCTTCGAGAACGTCGGATGCCGGAAGCGGTTCGTGCTGCTGGTGCGCATCCCGGGCGACGCCGATCTCTTGGCCGACTTGCTGCCCGACGGCTTGGTACGCTGGCTGTCGATCGCTGATGCTGACCCTGACGATGGGCAAGCGTTTGAGGTGGCCTTCGACAAGTCGTGCCCCCTCGGCGAGTTCAAGGGCGAGGCAGATTACACCCTCGAGGTCTACGCTGCAGGCGGCTGGAAGCCGGTGCCGTGCGAGCGCGTTGCCACCGGCGCGGCACGCTTCATGGGTCGCGCCGACAGGCTCTACCGCCTGACAGCCGAGGGCATCACGGACCGCCCTTTCACGGTCGAGCGGAACGCGGATACGGGTGGCATAGTCGCCGTCCGGCGGTGACCGCGAAGCGGTCAAGCGCGCCGGCCCAGGGAGGACTGGATGCGGCGCTCGGGGTAGATTACACCTCAGTGTGTGGCGCGAAGCGGGATCGGGACCCGATGTTCACCGGAATCGTCACTGAGATAGGAACGCTGAGGCGGCGCCGCTCTCTGCCCGGAGGCGGGGTGTCCGTGACGATCGCGTGCGACGCGATAGTGTCGAGCCTCGAGCCGGGGGCTTCGGTGTGCGTGGCGGGCGTCTGTACCACCGTTACGGAGCTGGGGCATGACGAGTTCAGCACCGACCTGTCCCTTGAGACGCTCCGGCGGACGACACTGGGAGATCTGACTGCGGGGGCGCGAGTGAACCTGGAACCATCCCTGCGGGCGGACCAGGCCCTGAGCGGGCATCTGGTTGCCGGTCACGTCGACGGAATCGGGCAGGTGACGCGCTGGGACAGGAGCGGCCAGGGGATCCTCGCCCAGTGGGAGGCTCCGGACGAGGCGGCTGGGCTCCTGGTCGAGAAGGGCAGCGTGGCGGTCGACGGGGTCTCGCTGACGCCATACGGGGTGCGCGGAGCCCGGTTCAGCGCATCCCTGATACCTGAGACCCTGGCGCGGAGCACGCTCGGGACACTGCGTGTGGGAGCCAAGGTGAACATCGAGGCCGACCTGCTGGCCAAGTACGCGCAGAAGGCGGCGCCCGGTACCGAGGGCGTCACCCTCGATCTGCTTCGGCGCGCCGGGTTTCTAGACTGAGGTGGGATGATCGTGATGAGCGCTCTCGCGGTCTCGCTCGCGTCCCTGGCCGTCGGACAGCCTACACAGGAGGCCCCTGCCCTTCCGGGAACGATACGAGCTGTGGCGGTCAGCGGCGGCGGCTACTTCCCGGTGGCCGTCGCGCTTTCGGACGGCCGGCTTGCCGCCGTCCTAAGGGGCGGCGCGCCGCACCTCGGGAAGGCCGGGCGGCTGGACTGGATCGAGTCCTCGGACTCGGGAGCCACCTGGAGCACGCCGCGGGTGGTCGCGGACAGCGAGTGGGACGACCGGAACCCGGCTGTGGGCGAGATGCCGGACGGCACTATCGTCGTGGCCTACGGAGAGTGCTCTTGCTACGACGAGAACGGCCGCTACGATCCCGCCGTCGGGCGATTCCGGCTTGTCTATCGCACCTCCGCCGACGGCGGGTCATCCTGGTCGGAGCCCGTCGATCTCAGCCACCCGTTCGGGAACGGCGGATCGCCGTACGGACGCATCGTGGCTCTTCCCGACGGCAGGGCGCTGATGTCGGTGTACGGCGGCCCTCGCGATGAGACCAGGGGCCTCTTCACCGTAGGCCCCGAGAAGTTCACCGACGCGGTCGGCTTCCTCGTGTCTCGCGACAGCGGCAGGACCTGGGCCGACTTCCACCCGATTGCGCGGGGGTACAACGAGACGGCTCTGCTGCCGCTGCCGAACGGCGAGCTGCTGGCATTCGCTCGGTCCGATGGAGACCAGCACACCGCGCTGTTCCGGTCGCCCGACGGGGGCGCTACCTGGTCCGGGCCTCACCGCCTCACGCTCGGATCGCAACACCCGGCGGACGCGGCGCTCCTGGCCGACGGCGATGTTCTGGTGGCTTACGGTAGCCGCCTGGCTCCGTTCGGTGTCCACGTCTTAAGGGCCGGGCCGGAGGAAGACTTCGCGGCGGCACCGCGCTTCGCGGCAGCCTCGGACTCGTCGAGCACCGATCAGGGGTACCCGAGCGTGGTGGTCGCGCCGGATGGCAAGGCCGTCCTCCTCTACTACGCCGTCGGGACGTCCGAGCGCCCGGGCGAGGAGCAGGCGCTGTGCGTTCGTTTCGACCCCGGCAGCGTGCCCAAGGAGGCCCGACAGTGAGACGCTGGCTCCTTCTCGGGGCCGCCGGGCTCGTAGCCGGGTGTCTCTGGACGAGCTGCGGCGGAGGGGGCGCGCAGCCCGAGGGCGTGCCCAGGCTGGAGTCCGGGACGACGTTAACCGCCTACAAGGTCAGCTCCGCCGCGGCCGCGACGCTCTCAGACCCGGCCCGCTGGACCACCAGAGCGGTGGCCACCAGGCTGGTGCTCAACTTCACCGCAAGCGAGCGCGGCTACAGCACGGGGCGGTACCGTGCGCGCTTGTACAACGCGTCGGGCTCATACTCGGCCTTCGACCAGAGCGTCGACCTGCGGGCCGTCTACACGGACACCGACGTGTACCTCTACGCTAGCTGGCAGGACCACTCCGCCGTTCCTGATACCGTGACAGCCAGATGGTACCTGGGCGCGGGCCTCATCATGCCCGGGCACTTCATGGAGCCGTCGGTGGACGCCGCAACCGGGCGCACCGTGCCGGCCGATGGCTTCGCCCAGCACCTGGACGAGGACGCATTCATGGTCATGTTCCCGATCGGCAACCCGGTCGGCGTGCACGACGGGATCGTCACCGATGACCAAGGGCAGCAGACCGCGAACGAGGCGGGAGCCCTCGACCGACCGTTCACGCAAGTCGGATGCCAGGCCGCGTGTCATGCCGGG
>Ga0315282_10003902_pt1 | contig 26422 bp, 38 predicted proteins | sample YL17G07_20_MG_FD_203693 | JGI IMG/M metagenome (GOLD analysis project Ga0315282, IMG submission 203693) | Sediment microbial communities from Yellowstone Lake, YNP, Wyoming, USA - YL17G07_20 | ecosystem: Environmental > Aquatic > Freshwater > Lake > Sediment | place: USA: Wyoming | collected... | reverse complement strand
GACCTGCAAGTCCAGGAGCTTCTTGCCATCATGCTCAGAAACTGCATGTGCACAGTCCTGACGTACCAACAAGTCTTCGAGCTGACCAACGCTCGTGACCGATCTGCGTTTGTCTTCCGTTCTGGGTTGCAGACGTTTCTTCTTCATTTGGATCTTGTACCGGATGACAGCGCTCTTCTTGTGTCTAAACAACCCTACGTTACCGTGTCCGCCAAGCATTCCGCTCCCTCTGTGCTGTCCAGAGGTTCCCCAGCCATGTGTCCTACTTCCTCTCAGTTTCCTGACTTTCCTCTTGCGAGTTGCCATTTGTTGATCCTCCGACAGCGCTATTTACGAACGTCTAGTCTTCTAATTCGACGCACTCACACCGATACTGTTCAGATAAAGGTTTTGTGAAGTGTCAAGATCCGGCCGACCGGGATCTACTTGGTGAGCTTTGGTCGCAGTTTCTCAATCATGTCCTTAGTCATTCGAGGGAGGTCGAAAGTCGGTTCCCAGCTCCACTCTTCTCTTGCCACGGAGTCATCGAGAGACCTAGGCCAAGAGTCCGCGATCGCCTGTCGATAATCGGGTTTGTACTCGCATGTAAACGCCGGAACAACGCTTCTGATAGAGTCCGCGAGTTCACCGGCAGAGAAACTCATTGAATTAACATTGAAGACACGGTGCTTCAGCCGCGACCCATCTGCCTCAGCCAAGTCCATCAGTGACTTGATCGCGTCCGGCATGTACATCATCGGAAGAACTGTGTCTTCTCGGACGAAGCATGTGCAGTGTCTACCTTGAACAGCCGCGTAGTACATCTCAACAGAGTAGTCAGTTGTACCGCCTCCAGGAAGAGTCTCACTGCTGATTATTCCTGGAAGACGCACGGCCCGGAAGTCTACGCCAAATTTGCGAAAATAGTAGACGCCGAGGAGTTCTCCGGATACCTTTGTGACGCCGTACATGGTTGTCGGCAACAATATCGTGTCGTTAGGCGTACTGTCACGCGGAACTCCCGCCCCAAAGACCGCGATCGAACTCGCTATGATAAGACCTTCCAGCTTATGCATTCGTGCCACTTCTAGCACATTATACAACCCACCCATATTCACCTCATAGCACAGCTGGGGTTTCATCTCACCCACAGCAGACAAAATCGAAGCCATATGGTAGATTGTGTCGACACGATTGTCCACGATCGCGCTTTCCAGTCGTTCTCGATCTGCGACGTCGAGGTATTCAAACGGACCAGAATCCATGAACTCTCTTGTGGGCTTGGTTCTATGGCCCGCCGCTATCACGCAGTCTCTTCCGTACTTTTTTCGGAGCGCTTGGACAAGTTCGGTGCCAATCTGGCCAACCGCGCCAGTCACAAGTATCTTCTTCAATTAACTTGACTCCCGTTTCGCACCGGCATCTATCTTTCGACGGCCCAAATGTCTTCTTATGCCTTCCCACTCGGCCGTTATCCTTCCTCGAAGCGACTTGGTCGAAAACCTATTATCGCCCTTGATCTTGCTGCATGCCGTTCTGCAATAGAGTCCAGCGTGGGTTGTCTTGACGATGTCTGATGGCAAACTCGCTTTTCTCCGTGAAGAGTACTTGGCTCTTGAGAAATCGGGCTTGGATTGGAAGCTTCGTACGTTACAAGGAAACAGCGCACCTCACTGTGTGGTCGACGGCAAGAACGTACTCATGTTTTGTTCCAACAACTATCTGAACCTCACCAATCACCACAGACTGAGGGAGGCAGCGAAGAAAGCGATCGATACGCACGGGGTAGGTTCTGGCTCTGTGAGGCCGATAGCAGGCAACATGGACCTTCATCTTCAACTTGAGAAGAGACTTGCGTCGTTCAAGCACGCGGAAGCCGCGCTCGTATATTCGACAGGGTTTGCAGCAAACGCAGGCCTGATCCCCCAGCTCACAGGCGAAGGCGACATCATAATCAGCGATGAATTGAATCACGGGAGCATTATCGATGGCGTTCGTCTCAGCAGATCGGAGAAGACCGTCTACAAGCATTGTGACATGGACGACCTGGAAAGAGTCTTGAAAGAAACGCGAGACAAATACAGAAGGACGCTTGTGATCTCGGATGGAGTCTTCAGCATGGATGGGGACATCGCACCATTTGACAAGATCGTCAAATTGGCCTCGGATGCGGGAGCAATCGCATACGTCGACGATGCGCATGGAGATGGGGTTATAGGAGAAAAAGGGAGAGGAATAGCGTCCCATTTCAAGATCGAAGGAAAGATCGACGTCGAGATGGGCACTTTCTCCAAGGCATTCGGCGTGGTTGGAGGATACATCTCAGGGAGCGAGGATCTCAGGAGGTTTGCATTCAACAAGTCACGGACTTGGCTCCTTAGTGCCTCTCACCCCCCGCCAGTGACAGCGGCATGCATTGCAGCTCTGGAAGTAGTGGAAAGAGAACCCGAGCATCTCGAGAACCTCTGGAAGAACACTGGCTACTTCAAGAGGGAGCTCAGAAGGATGGGCTTCGACATAGGCAACAGTAAGACACCGATCACGCCGGTAATCGTCGGGGAAAGCTCTGTGGCACAGAACATGAGCACTATGCTGTACGATGAGGGCGTCTTCGCGCTTCCGATCGTCTTTCCGATGGTTGCACGTGACAAAGCTCGGATTCGCACCATGATGAATGCAGGCCATACGAGAGCAGATCTTGACGTGGCACTCGCCGCGTTCGAGAAGATTGGCCGTAAGTTGAATGTCCTGTGATGGGTCCGCTCACCGAACCCAGTCAGCGTGCGTCACGGTGCTGTATGTGTTCCGCAGGGCATCATAAACTGCGAACGCAGTCGAGGCGAGCGTGCTTGTGGACCCGTAGGTCCGGGTCCAACAGTCCCTCACGCCTGCCAGTGTCAGTACTGTCTTGACAATCTCTCCCCCAACCAAGCCCAACCCTCTTGGGCCGGGCACTATGTCGACCCGCACGCTGCCACACTTCCCTGTAACTCGAAACGGAAGCGAGTGCGATCGACCACAGCCGCACTCCCAGCTACCGCATCCTCGCCTGATGGGGATTACTTTGAGCTTGGCTTGAAGCGTCGCTTTGTCGATTGCTGTCCTGACTTGCTTGGCCTTTCCGTCGCCTACTCCGAGGTAGCCGTTGTTGTCTCCAACCGCCACAACCGCTCTGAATCTTGACTTCTCTCCAGCGTCTGTTTGCTTCTGGACAAAGCCGATTCCGAGAACCTCTTGCTTCAAGCCAGGAAGCAGCACATCAACAATCTCAGGTTCCATGACACGGAGCCCTTGAGTGAAGACGTCGTCGAGTGAGAGAGCTTGGCCGGACTGTACCATCCTGCCGAGCTTTGTTTTCGGAACCCAGCCCGCTTCCCGTTGTTGCGTAGGTGCGTATGTCATGTTTCTATCGCTTCCTAGATAGCTTGTGTGCTTCTATGTACTCGTCGAGGTGGGCAGCGCTTCTGAATGATCCCCCTTTCGACATGAGGAACAACTTCCTGTAGGTCTGGGTCTGTATCGTGTGTTTGTCTCTCAGTTCTCGCAACCGGTTGCGAACTGCGCGGATGCGCAGGATCCATGCCGTTTTCCGCGCAAGAGTGGCTCCTTTCCTTGAACCGGAGCCGCTTCGTCTCCCGGCCCTTTTCTTGGACTTGACTGCACGTGTTCTTCCCCTGCTGCTGCCTTGCTCTGGGAGCGTACGGATAGCTCCTTCATGTATGAGTTTTCGAATCTCAGTGCGCGTGATGGCTGAGCTGATTGCGTCCATGTCTTCCGGGTCTAGCCATACCCTGTTCTCGCCAACTTTGAGGATGTTGGCGGCAAGGCGCCTTCGTGATCTAGCGCTCATTCTGATTTCTCTCCAGTTGATGTGGAATCTTCTTCTGCCTTCGTCGGTTCGGGTTCTTTGACGATCAGTTCTTCCGTGGGAGCAGCTTCAGGTTTCTTCAATCCGGGGTTCGCGACTGTCAGCTCCAGTGCTTGTGCGCGCTCCATTATGGCGATTCTGTTTCTTTCGCCGACTGTGTGGCTGATCTTGACAATCTGGGTCTTTGCGTTGATCTTCTCAAGGTCGGCTGGACGTTTCACGATGATTTCTTCAAGTCCAGAGGGGTGAAGGCCTCGCCCTTTTCGACTCTTCTTGTAGCCAATCTTCACGATCTTCGGCCAGCCTCTCTTGCCCAGTCTCATCTTGCTGTTTTTGCCACGAGGGCGTCTCCATCGTTCCTTGACTCTGACGAGGCGCCAGCTTTCTTGCCGAACGAATCGAGGCGTGTTGCGTTTCTTCTTGGCCAAGTTACATGCCTTCTTTTCGTTCGAAGACGTAGATCCCGTCGAGGAAGACTCGTTGGTCTTTGTCCTTGATCTTCGTGGATTGTTCGATATTGGCCGCTGTCTGGCTGACATCCTGCAGACTGATGCCTTGAATGACTATCTCATCTCCGGCTGCCTTGACCTTGGAGTCGCCGACAATCCGGACTACACGCGCCGTTTTCTCGCCCGTGAAGTTCTCTATAAGCAGCTTTCGTTCCTTGTCAATCACTTTTAGCGTGACGGGGAAGTGAGCGTGGACTACCTTCATCTTGAATGTGAATCCTACGTTGACGCCCTTGACCATGTTCCTTATCTTGGCTGCGGCTGTTCCGACCATTGCTATGTCTTCCTTTCGTGGCCATGATGACCTGATGCGGACGTGCTCCTTCTCGACTTCCATGGTACATGGAATGTGCGAGAGATCCTCCTCCAGCGTGCCTTTCGGGCCTGACGCTTTGACCTTTCGATCGGAAATCTCAACAGATACGCCCTGTGGGATCTCTACGATTCGCTCTACAAGCTCCGTTGGTGCCATCTCTTGTCATCTACATGTATTTCTTGAAGCCCAAAGTCGGGGCTAGTTCTCTGAAGCATTGTCTGCACAAGTTGAGTCCGTACTTTCTTATGATGGCATCGTACTGGCCGCAACGTCTACATGCACGGCTTCCCTTGCCGAACTTTTTCTTCCTTGGCACCTTCTTCTTGGCCATTACTGTTGACCTCCGACGATCTCTGTCCCGAAATTGCTTCGGACGAAGCGGATCGCTTCTTCCTTGGTGACCAAGTGAGTCTTCCCCACTTTGCTCTGTCTGATTCTTCTCCTCTTGACACGGAAGCCGGGCCTTTCCATGGTTGCAATGACGTCAAACCCAATTATCCCAAGCTCAGGGACATACTTCGTGCCTGGCACTTCGATATGTTCCTTGACACCAAACGCAAAGTTCCCCTGTCCGTCGAAGCTGGATTCCTTGAGTCGATTGCCAACTGCTTCGAGGGCCCTCTTCATGAACTGGGCGGCCTTTTCCCTGCGCAGTGTGACCTTGCAAGCGATAGGTTCGCCTTCCCTTATTCCAAAGTCTTTCACTGTTCGCTTTGCTCGCTGCGAGGAAGGTTTCTGTCCCGTGAGTTCGCCAAGGATAGTCCTCGCCTTTTCGAGCTCTTCTCCTGATTTGCCGACTCCTATGTGGACTGTCACTTTCTCAAGTCTAAGCTGTCGCATCGGATGCTCCTTGGCTGGCGTTTCCTGGACTGCTTGCATCTTCAGGCTCCGCCTTCAATCTTGATTGTCGGTTTCTCGTCGCCTACGACGAAGAGATAGTCTGCGATAGTCTCGAATCTGTTCCCTGAGGGGTCTTCGATCAGAGCTGTTGCCGTTCTCGCTGCGGTGCTTGGTTCGAGCTTCATGATCTTCCCGTGCCTGCCGAGGTTTCTTCCGGATGTGACGATCGCATAAGCGCCCTCTGCAAATCTCAGGTGGCTGAGTATCTTCTGAGCGGGGATGCTGATCCTCACAGTGTCCCGCGTCTTGTACGTGTCCTCCATAGGGCTTCCCTGATCCTGCACTGGTACGATGATACTTCTGCCATCATGTAGGTTGAGTTGAACGCGACCTTTCCTTAGTGTGGTTTTGTCCTCAATTCTGCACAGTTTGGATTTGGCTTCGTCTTTGGGTATTTGCACTGCTGTCAGACCTTTGCCCACTGCGGGAAGAATCCGATAGCTCATGTTCGCATCGGGGAGTTCAACCACATCCATCAAGCCTGCCGGGAACTTGTGGTCTCGGCGGACTTTGCCGTCCACACTAACGCGGTTCTGTGCGAGAATGATCTTGCTCTCTCTCGTGCTCTTTGCGTAGCCGAGCACGTCTCTTAACAAGCTCGAAAGCGGGATACAATCTTTCTGTGAATGAGGGCCAGGAATGGGCCTGACCGCCCACTGTGACTCTTTGGGATGAATCCGCCAGAACCGCGGGGCTCTCTCCCGCTTAAGATGCCTCTTTCCGCCTTTCTTTCCCATTCTTATTCAGCCTCGGTTTTCTCAACAGCGGTCTTTGATTCTCTCAGTGAATCTGCTCGCCATTTATCATCCAGAGTTAGTCTCGTTATCATGACCTTTGTGCAGTGAACAGAAACCTTCTCCGAAGTACCAGCGACTTTCTCTCGTGTCACTCCTTCCACGAACAGTCTCTGCCTAGCTGTGTCGATGTCGGAGACTTTGCCTTCTACTCCGGAAAAGTCTCCGCGAACAATCCGGACAGTGTCGCCTGTCCTGACGGGAATCGATCTTCTACCGTATGTTGTCCTGAGTTCCGTGGACAGAGGTGCAGCCAAGAATTTGTGCTTCTTCCAGCTATGTGCGGAATAGCGCGTTTTCCTTTGTTTGCCTGGTTTAGTCGAGAGGCTTGTGTGCATTTGTTGTCACACTACTATGCTTGCGATGTTAGCAACCCTCGGCCACCTCTCGGCTGCCTCCCGCGACACAGGGCCTCTAATTTCCGTTCCCTTGAGTTCGCCTTCTGGTGTCATGATGACTGCAGCGTTGTCTTCAAACTGGATCCTGACACCATCAGGCCTGTTGAATGGTCTTCTTTGACGTACTACCACTGCCGGAAACATTTGGCGCCTAAGCTCTGGCGTGCCCTTTGATACTGAAACCATTATCATGTCACCGACGCACGCTGCTGGAACTCGTCTCAGTCGACCGTGATACCCCATCACGTTGATAATCTTCAACTGTTTGGCGCCGGTATTGTCCGCGCAGAAGATCCTGCTGCCCGTCGGCAGACCGCGTGCCACATGCGGTCTGTACTCTACCATTCCCTTCGCGCTGACTGCTCTTGTTCTCGGCGCTGGCATCTTGTGTCACTTCAGGGTTTCGGCAAAGAGCGAACTATTCTTCTTTAATGTTTTGATCCTTTCAGGTTCAAGCGCCAGGAAGTATCTTCTCGACTGCAACAAACGAGACCTCCTTGCTGACTGGTCGGCATTCGATGATTCTCACGCGGTCCCCATCTTTCAATTCCAGGCACGGCGGGTTGTGCGCGAGAATCCTGCTACGACGACGTTCATAGCGCATGTACTTCTTCGCGTAGTGTAGGTGTCCTCTCTCGACAGTGACCGTGCCACTCATCTTCGTGCTCACAACTATCCCATCGAGGATCTTTCCCCTCACGGGAAGAGTCCCATGAAACGGGCAGTTCGGATCCTCACATGCCCTCTGAGGCTGTTTCACTCCAATTCCTACTTCTCTCATCACCATCTCCTCCCCTTAGCCTTCATTCGGTTCTCAGGCCTCCCAACCAACCTCGCTCCTTCAACTTCCACTGTATGACCGTCAGACAGATCGAACCTGAACACTGCGACTCCTTTCGGGATGGCCTTCACTCCTTTCCTAGTGCTGAATTTCACGGTGTTCCTCGTCTCATCGATGATTCGTCCACGGGTGCCCACTAGGGATGAATTCGAGCTTCGTGCAACAATCGCCTTCAATCCGATCAACTCGTGTCTCAGAATATTCTCAGGTTTTATCGGCATTACTCCTTCACGGGCGATTTGGTCGCCTTACCCTCAACGGTCAGAAGTCTCGCAATCGTCTTTCGTAGCTGTCTGATCCGTGCCGGATTCTCCATTCGACCCCCGGATTCGACAGTAGTCCGCATCTTGGCAAGCTCGGTTCTTAGCTCCGTGAGCTTCTTCTTCCTCTCATCCGGTAGAAGCTGAGAGATCTCACGCTTCCGTAGTATGGGCATCTTCCTCTATCTCCTCACTCTCTTCTTTGGTCTCCGCCTCTGTTTCCTTGGGCGGTTCGGCTGCAAGCTCACCTCGGGTTCTAATTTCAGGTTTGTCAGGGAAGCTTGCTCCCGGCGGCAGGATTCGCACGGCAATACCGAATAATCCCTGCTTCAACTGGACATCCACGACCGCGGATTTGACTTGCTTGAGCACGGGTTCGCCGACGCTTGGGAGGTAACCATCCCTGTACCTTTCATACCTAGCTCGCTCCGTGGTCAGCTTTCCGCGAATTGTGACTTCGACTCCGAGGGCTCCTGCTCCCATGACTCGTTGAAGAGCCCAGTAAGCGGTTCTCCTGAAGTGGATACCTCGCTGTAGGGCAGAGGCGATTTGTGACGCAACAACCAGGGGTTCCAAGTCTGGCGCTTCAATCGCTGCGACCGAAACCTGCGGGTTCTCCATTCCGAATGTCTGTTCGAATACTTGGGTCAGGTCGCGAATGCTCTGACCACGTCTTCCTATTACCATGCCCGGCTTCGCTGCATAGATGACCACTCTTGTTCCGAGCGGGGTCTTTGTCATCTCCATTTTGCTGTAGCCGGCCTTCTTTAGCTCTGCAGCTAGGTAGGAATCAATCTCGGCCTTCTTCATATTGTCACGTACAAAGTACTTGTAGACTGACATCACGCTTGTGCCTCATATCCGACCAGTTCAATATGCGTCAGAATGTTGAATGATGGACTTGATCTGCCAAAAGCACGCGGGACGAAGTTCCTCGTCTTCATTCCTCGTTGACTTGCTGCATGAACTATCCTGAGCCTGTCAACGTCTAGGCCTTTGTATTCGGCATTCGACTGCAGTTCCTCCAGCAGTCCGAGGATCTTGGTGGCAGCTTTGGCTGGATATCGGCCTGCATGCCACCGTTCTTGGCTCTTGTGAGCTACTTCCTTCTTGTAGCGTCGATACGCGATCGGCCGTTTCTTGGAGACGACATCTTCGAGAAGCCGCTTCGCATCATCCAGCCGCATGCCTCTAATGGCGCGGCAGATCTCTGTCGCGGCCTTGGGCGAGATGCGTAGCTCGCGTCCTGAGCACCTCACAGACCGTTCTGGGTCTATCTCCTTCACTGAATACGCCCAGTTTGGCATGCTACTTCCGCCAGCATCTCCGAACGCATGGACAGAGCACCATAAAAACCAATGCCTTTCTTGTGATTTCGGGAATCAACCGTCCAAGAACGGGTCTCGCTGGGCAACGATTATTACGTCTCCGCTCCCTCACTGAAGACATCCGCCGAGGTGAGAAACAGCATGGCTTCCCGAGGAGACCAACAAGCGATCGAAGCAGAGCTGAAGGGAACTACGCTTCGCGTATACTGGCAGGTCTTCAAGTCATCAAAGCCGGTGGGCGTTAGGGAGGTACAGCGTCTGATTCGATTCTCTAGCCCAAGCACCGCACTCTATCACCTCGAGAAGCTCCGTGAACTCGGTGTGGTGAGAAAAGACGAGTACGGGCACTATGCGCCTGTTGAAGAGATCAAGCCTAGCCAGTTTCGAATGTTTCTCCGGATCGGGAGGGTAATTCTGCCTAGGTACGTCTTCTACGCAGTCTTCTTTGTGGCGACTCTTGTGATGTATCTCATTCAGTCGCTGCTAGTTGGATCGGAAGTCAGCCCAATGGCTCTGATCTTAGGATCGAGCGCAGCACTTGTCTGCGTCTATGAAGCAGTCAGGATCTGGAAGGATAAGATGATATGAGGATGCCGGAGCGCTCCGGATTGTTTCAAACTTTAGACTTATCTCAAGAACCTGATTAGGAGGCTTGGAGGCGGGAGCTTGAGGAACGTCATTGGATTAGCATTCCTTGCTCTGGTACTGGCGTTCGTGGCTGTGCAAGGCGCGAGCCTTGTACAGAGCCCTACGGCCGCTGCGGTGAAGGGGGAAACAGTGGCGGAAACAGATGCTCGTTATGAGGCAACTCAGTCACCTGCACCGTCGGTGCGTGAAAGCTTCCCGATGATCGTGTTTGGTCCGTTGGTCATAGCTGCGCTTTGCTATCTATTTGTGAGAAAAAGGGTATAACGCCCCAAGCAGGGCGCTTGCCGATTTCTCGAAATGCTCTGTTACTTGAGAGGAACGTACATGGAGCTCCTAGATGCTCCGATGCCCGGTGTTCCGTGAACGACCTTCTTGTTCGTGATGACGAACTCCCCTAGGTAGTGGCCTATCATTTCCGCCCTGATCGTGAGTGGGCTGAACTCTTTGCCGCTGTGTACCGAGAGAGTCTTTCCTATCATCTCGGGAAGAACGATCATGTCCCTGCATTGCGTCTTAACGGGTTTCGCCGCTTCTTTGCCTGATGTCCGGATTTGCTCAAGGAGTATTCTCTGCTCGTCCGTTAGGCCCTTCGTGAGCGATCGTCTTTGACGGGCTGGGAGCAGTTTGATGAATTCGTCCATGGACATTTGCTGAAGATCACCGATCGTGTGACCGCGATACGTAAACTCTTTCGGCATTACCTGATCACTTCTGGGAACCTGTTCGACATTAGCTAACTAAGACAAATATGTTTCTAGAGGATGCCCAACCTGACGGCTAGGTCCGAGGCCTTATAGTCCGCGGCGAGCTTAACATAGGCTTTCTTGCGCCCTTCCGGAGTAACAACAGAATTCACGTGATCGACGCTCACTTCGTATAGCTCTTCTACTGCTCGGCGTATGTCATTCTTGGACGCGTCAGCGTCAACGATGAAGGTGATCTTGTTTTCAGCCTCGATTAAAGTGACCGCATCCTCCGAGACGAGCGGATACTTGATCACTGCTTGGATGTCCTTCACTGGCACGCTAATTCCCCTGAATGGTGAAACGATTCTCAACGAATTCTAGGGCGGACTTCGTCCATGCTGTAAGCCTGCCAGGATGAGTGCCAGGAGCAAGGTCCTCAACATTCAGGCTCGATGCTTCCACGATATCGACGCCCGCCAAATTGCGGGCTGCCTTTACAATCCCTTCATCTCTCAATACGACAAGTAATGGGCCTCGTGGATGCTTGAGTCGTCTGCCCCTCGCGCGTCCCTTGCCAGCGCGTATCTTCACACCCTTGCGGGCCCTTGTGACATCATCCCAGAGTCCAAGTCCCTCGAGAGCGCTCTTGGCTTCAGCCGTGGTCTTGAGTTTCTGGAACTCATCTGAAACCACAAGCGGGATGTTCACTACTTTCTTGACTTCATGACCTCTAGATGCGACAAGATCACTGGAGGCTGTTGCCGCTACGGCTGACCAAAGGGCCAAGAGGCGCTCCTTGGCGTTGATGCGTTTTGCAAGCCTCCTTTGTGGTGAGGGGGGATGCGTCAAGCGGCCCTTGACAGTCATGGGCGCAAAAGCACCTTGGCCAGCTTTCGGAAAGCGATCTCCCTTCACTCTCGGAACTCGGGCCAAGTCCTTGCCGACTCCGACAGACTCGGCAGTAGTTCGCTTTCCCGCCATCGGGTTCCTCCCCTGGGGCTGATATTTCCTGCTGTGAAGCGCGACAACGACTTTCTGTATCACATCCGGGCGAAACGGCGCTGAAAAAACAGAGGGTAAGCTCATGCTTTCATGTGGTTTGCCGCTGGTGTCGAAGACTTGAATGTTCCTCGAAGGATGTGTCAAGTTCTAGCGCCCCTGAGCGGATTCTAGACCTAGATGATCGAACTTCGGTGGAGGCACGTCCGTGCCTCTGGCTCCGTGTCGGAGGGTTATCGCTCTCCTCGCGGGACCTGGTACCGTGCCGCTTAGCATGACGTATTCGGCCTTGATTTCTCCGTATCTGATGAATCCTCCCTTTGGTGTGACATCCTTGCCTTCTTGCCCGATCTTGACAACCTGCTTGTTGTATTCGGTCCTCTGATGGAAACCCGTTTGTCCCGCACGGGGGACAGAGTACACGACATAGTGGGGATGCCATCCGCCAATCGAGCCGACTTGTCTGACGGTCTTTCTGGCCTTGTGGAATTTTCTGCGAATTCCAAACCGTTTCACTGGTCCTTGGATTCCTTTGCCTTTGGTTATCGCGATGACATCGAGCCAGTCGCCTTCTTTGAAGGCGTCGGAGACTTTCACTTCTTTGCCAAGCTGGTTTCGTGCATACTCGAATTGCTCCTTCAGCGCGACACCACCGAGTTTCACCTCAAGGAGTTCAGGCGTCTTCCTGCCGAGACGTGCGATCCTTGGCTGGGATGCCAAAAGTAGCCTAATCTCGCTCACCTTTCCTAGCGAAGACTCGATCTTCGCGAGCTTCTCGGCGTGGTTGATCGACTCTGGCAATGTTAGAAGACGCATCATATCCTTTGGCGGTTTCTCCATCCAACCCTCAGCGAGAGTCTGAAGTCCTTTCGGTGTTTTGACGTAGGCCCTTAGCGCGACTGCGACCATCGGTGGGGTCTCAACGATTGTGATTGGGAACGCAATCTCTTTCCCAAATGTAAGCGAACCTTCCCTATTGTCAAGTCCGACTGCCGTTCTCATTCCCGCCTTGTATCCGATGAATGCGAGCGGCTTCGTCTCTTTGACGCCAGTCGGCCAATATCTCACGCGCCCAACCCATCTTGAGGCTCTCGATCTGGGAAGATACGCAAGTGACCCTCGTCTTGGAGCGTGAACTTTCCTATGTCCCATGCCAGCTCACCTATTCACCGATTGTGTTCAAGAACGCAAGAGCCGAGTAAACCGCTTCCTCAGTCCGGACCGTCTGCGTTCCTTGATGCGGAACAAAATTCACAGTGTATGTCGCAAGCGTGTTGAGTTTCATGCCCTCTTGAGCGATTATCTCATGTAGCCCTCGCTTCGAGGAGCCAAATGCAAGGAGTACACTGGAAGCTCCCGTTATCGATGTCCTCAATTGGTCGAGCACTGTGTCCACTCTCTCTCCAAGCCTTGACGTGGCGATAACCACGTCGGGCTTGTTCTCTCGGATGAGCCTCCCCAAAGGAAGGTTCTTCAACGTAACCCGGAACCCCCAATATATGTCTATCCGGCTGCGATCGATCAACTCAGCAGCGATCTTCGGAGCCGTTCTCTTGATTTGAACAGACACCCGTGAGCCGCGATGAAGTCGCACAGGGACTTCCGCGAGCGACCCCACTCCAACATCGACTCGACTGATCTCGCTGCTCGCATCAGTGACTACACCTTCTCTGATTTCGCCGACCCTCAAGTCCGCGAGCCTTGCGGAGACCGGATGATTGGGAGTGCGAAGGGGCGGGAGAATCCCGACGAAACGCAAGTCCGGATTCATGCGTATCAGGTGCTTTCTCAAGTGCTGCGGCGTTTCCATGTATCCAAGCACTGAGGCGATGAAACTTCCTTGACTTGCCGATTCGCCGCCAGGTACATCGGCGTAGATCAAGGCTTCGTCGACTCTGAAGATTGCGAGCGCCCGCCCAAGGAACCCGAGCCGACTCGTCTTCTCCCTGAGATGAGGCACATCAGCGACGAGAGAGCTCGGAAACGCTACGGTGAGCTTCCACGATCTCTTGGGGGGAGGGATGTGGGCTGAGGCGGATGCGCACATGTCTCATCTACAAGCCAGAAGAACGAAGGCTAGACTGATGTACTTTGTTCTGGAATCAGAAGCCAGATCGATGGTTGACCGGTATCAGAGATCGAGGATATACCGAGCGACGTACCCCTCGGGAGTCGCCCTTACTTCCATTCGATGATAAGTTACCGCTTTTATCTCAACCTTTGCTGGATGTCGCCCTCTCTCGAACAGGCCCCCTTGGGCTTTGGCAGCAAGATACAGATTTTCGTTCTGTGGGTTGATCTTCTCCACGTGAAATACCGAGTAGACTTTCCCGTCAAGGTCGAACTTTAGCAGTAGCTGTTCAAGCCAATCGTGAAAGAGCGAGATTTCATCATGAGAAGTGACTTCAAACTGATCAACGAAAGAACGCTCGATAGCAGTCGGATCGGTCATGATATCGAACATCGCGAAAGCACCTTCTTCAAAGACGCCAGCAAGAGTTGGGGCCTGAACCTCCACAAATGCGTCGGTCATATGCGGTAGAAGCCTGTATCGAAGATGCCCACTCTTGGTCATGAACGCTCTGGGAGCACATTCGCGCTCTTATGTAAATGAATTCTCACCCGCTCCGTTTCCCAGCCTCGAGACCAGCCTCGGTAAAGTCTTTTAGATGACTGAATCTCGATAGACCTCTCGTGGTGCCGGGAACACCTGCCGGGATATGAGAGACGCTCGCATCCCGAAGGCCGAGTGGATTAGCGTCCCATGATGGACGGTCCATAGGCGCAGGCCTTGAGTTCGTCACGAATGCGCGTCAAGAAAGCCTGTGGCCCTTTGGGCCTCGGGGGTTCGAATCCCTCTCCCGGCGCCAGATCTTGCGAAGATACCTTCACCGGCAAGCCTCAAAAGCAGTCGGACCGGATGAGTCGCTATACGGCGACACTCTTGCCTTACACACTCAGGGACCTTGCTCAACTTATCGCGAAACACAATTTCTGCATACTGGCAACTCAGGGGGTTCGCGGCCCCCATGTCGCCGGGGTAGGCTACTTTGCTCGCGGGCTGGACTTGTACATTCCGACCAGTGCGAATACTGCGAAAGCTCGCAACGTTCGACACGACGCACGAGTCGCTGTTCATATCCCGGTGCCCTGGCCGCTGATACCTGCTCCGCCGAAGAGCATTCAATTCCGGGGCAAGGCTGAGATCTTGCCCATCAATGATCCAGCCGCCAACGAGGCGCTAGAGCATGGGTCGCTGGTCATGCGTCGTGTCTTTCGTCGCCTTCTCGAGAGAGCAGACGCGGAGACTTGGGGAGAGAGCATTTGGATACAGGTCCGACCAGGAAAACGTATTGAAACCTTCATGGTCGGGGTGCCGTCCACGGCAATATTCCGTGACGAGAAGAAGGCCATGCTCCACTTCGACGTGCCTCAGTAGGACGTGATCGAGGATCACTAGGAATCCGTTGACGCCCTACAAATCGTGGATGATCTCGTAGACATTCGCCGTTGATTTGGCTTTGAGGAGGTCGAGAGCCTCATCGATTGCAGCGTGCAACGCACTCGCGCTTGCCGAGCCTTCTTTGTCACGCCAGTACCTCACGACTATGAACCTCTCCTGATGTTCGAGATCTCTGAGTAGCCTCTGCCCCAAACATCCATGCGTGCTCTTAAAGCCCTCCTGAATGCGCTTGAGTGCGCCGGCGATGTCTTCGGTCACACTCAGGTCAAGACATGAAACCCGATACATATCGACAAGCAACCTTCCATCTCCGCGAGATCCGGTGTGCACGGTAGCGTTGCGTTGGTCAACTGTGGGCTTTCTCGACGAGCCTGTGCGTAGCTACTTTCCTTGCGTCGTCGATCGCTCTCGCTGTAACAAGTGCCTCCTCTGCGCTGCATAGCGGTTCGATCACTGATCCCTTCCTGATGGATTCCGCAAAGTGCTGAAGCATGACGTTGATGGGTTCTCTCCTCGGAATGTCAAATGCTGTTTCAACGTTCTTTGAAAGCTGCTCGAGATCCTCGAAGCTTTGGGGCCTTCTGCCTAGTTTCGGCGGCGAGAACCCGATCTTGAGAGCGGCGGGCGTATATGTGACCTCATAGTACTCCCGGTCAGTGTCAAGCTCGAGGCGACGCCTGCGAATATTCGCACGGCGAACTTCGATACTAGACCTCGTGTGCCCGTAGTCAAGCTCAACCATGGCTTCGTAGTCCGGCTTTCCTTCTTGCTCAGCTGTAAGAACTGCACTCCTAACCCTAGGTTCGGCATGGAAGAGATGATATGCCATATCTATGCCATGTGAACCTAGGTCTAGGAGCACTCCATCTTCACTAGTCGAAAGTGGCGACATGCCGATACGCATCTCCCTTGACCTCACGACTTCCGAGAGGTCTGCCACTTCGCACAACTTCGCGATTGCCGGGTTGACGCGTTCAACATAGCCAACAACAACCAGCCTTCCAGACCGTTTCTGGGCCTGAACAATCTGGAGACTCTGGGCGAGAGTCGCGCCCATCGGCTTCTCGACGAAAACGTCGAGGCCTCGTTCAAGAGCTCTTTCTGCAATCTTGGCATGACTTGACGGCCATGTCGCAATCGCCAGCACAGACAAATCAAGCCTAAGCAGGGCATCAAGATCTGTGAAGGTCTGGAACGGAGCGTTGCTCAATTGAACTGGGTTCGAGTCGTAGACGCCTTGGACTTTGAAGCCGAGCTCGGTGAGTTTGCGTGCAATGAGTTTTCCTCTACCCCCGAAGCCTGCAATCCCGTAACTCTCCATATGTTTCACGATCGCTGCTGATTGTGCAGCGACACCTAAAGATATGACATGCGCTTTCGGAGGCTCGACGACTGAGGAATGATCTTACGTGAACCATCGATCCGGTCTGGTCTCGGTATATCCGGCATCTTAGCAAGCGTTTTCTCCACCGTGTGCATCGTCGACTAGATATGGCACCGGTGAAACCTCTCGTGTCGTACTTGCTCCTACTGGTTGATGTCGGCAATGAACACAGTGTGGCCAAGGAATTGCGAAGATTGCCAGGGGTCACAGAAGCCCAGGTTGTCTACGGAGAGTTTGACGTTGTGGCAAGGATCGAACTCGGCGATGTCACGCTGATGGATGAAACAGTCACCATGGCACGCAAGTTGCCAGGCGTAACAAGGACCTCGACTCTAATCTCCTCAGGGATTCAGAGCTAGCTAACCCTCCCCTATCCCCCAGCCCGATCTTGCCGGCCTTCGCGTCAGCACCTTACGGTATCGATGCTTGCGCCTGTTTCTTGTTGTCTCAGAGAGAACTATGTGAGTGTCACGACTGTAGGATGGCTGCAATCACCGTTATCAGTCAGGCCGCCAATTAGAACCTAAGAACAATCATGTCTCTGAAACTAGGCCGAATACTGGGGATTCCCGTCAGAATCCACTACACTCTCTGGCTTGTCTTCCTCTTGATTGCTTGGTCGCTCGCGTCTGGCTACATGCCTCGCCAGTATCCTGGACTTGACGTCGTCACGTATTGGGCTATCGGCGTCGCCTCGGCTGTGCTGCTGTTCGTGTCTGTGTTGGTTCATGAACTTGCTCATTCGTACATCGCGAAGAAGAACGGGCTTCCTATCACCCGCATCACACTCTTCTTCTTCGGAGGCGTCTCCGAGATTGGAGAGGAACCTAAGAACCCTCGGCTCGAAGTTAGGATGGCCGCTGCCGGACCGTTGACGAGTTTCGTGATCGCCGGGATATTCGCCGGCCTCTGGTACCTCAATCTGACAGTCAGCGGTTGGCTTGGCCTTACCGCCACTTTTCAGTATGCCGCGCTGATAAACGCCATGCTGGGCGCGTTCAATCTTCTCCCGGCCTTTCCACTTGACGGAGGTAGAGTCCTTCGTGGGGCAATATGGAATAGGTCGGGAAACCTCCTCAAAGCCACATCCCTAGCGTCCCGAATAGGAGAAGCCTTCGCCTATGCCATGATGCTCGGTGGATTCCTAGCGATCTTCTTGGGAGACCTCTTTGACGGAATCTGGTTCCTGTTTCTGGGATGGTTCCTTAGATCCGGAGCAGAAGCAAGCAAGAATCAAACAGTCGTATCGGAGGCTCTAGCTGGACTCAGTGTCGGTGACGTCATGACGCATGAAACCAATACCGTCGCACCTGACATGATAGTACAACGATTAGTGTCCGAGTATTTCCTAGTTCACACCCATGGCGGATATCCCGTTGTGCAGAATGGAAGACTCCTTGGGATAGTCACTCTACAGTGTGTGCGCGCACTGCCGAGAGATCAATGGAATAACAAAACAGTGGGCGACATAATGGTCTCATGTGAGCGTGCGGTGACAATCCAGCCCGAAGCTGCCGCACTCGACGCGATGGCGAAGATGGCCCGCCAGAAAGTGGGCAGACTTCTCGTGACAGGCAAGGAAGGACAGTTGCAGGGAATATTGACTAACGGCGACCTCATGCGCGCCATACAGGTCAGAATCGACCTCGGCCTATAGAATACAATTCGCTAGGAAAGACGAAGAATCCAAACGACAAGCCACGTCGAGCCGGGTCGACCAGGCAGTGTGTTCCATCACAGATGCTTCTTCAAGACCGTCTCAATCTGCATTTTCGGCACGACGCCAATAATCCGATCAACCTCGACTCCATTCTTGATGATCAATATCGTAGGTATGCTTTGAATACCATACCGCATTGCGGTTGACGGATTCTCGTCCACATTCAGTTTCCCAAAAGTCGCAACCGAGCTATAGTCGCTGGCTAACTCCTCCACAATCGGCGCGATCATCCGGCACGGATAACACCAAGCAGCCCAACAGTCTACCACAACCAAGGGATTTGCCTTTATTGCCGAGTCGAAACTCGCGTCAGTCAGGACAGCGGAGCCTACGCTCCGAGATGAGCCTTGAGGCTTCTCAGGTCGATTCATCATCTCAGCAATCTTTCGTGTCCTTATCTGCGCTAGTTCGTCCATCGTATGACACACGAATGCCCTCGATAATGTCAGCATGAATATTAGTGTGCCTGCCAGTGAAACCGTAGGGAAAAAAGCGGCCTTTGTTTAATGAACATGATCCGAGCCCTTTCTGCTATCGTTTTCGTAAGGCCTTTAGACCGGCTGGTTCTATTGGCGCAAATTGTCGGTATCGTGAACGGGGTACACCTATACTATACAGCCGGGCTTTGCATCGGATATCAAGCCCTTGGTCTCAGGCCAGCGTCAGTCTTCAACTCTGGGAGATGGGCTCACTCAGCCTTCTCATGAGGCCTCGGAGGAGAGCCCTCGTCTGAGTTGGATAGATTGTTTTGATGAAGAGACCTAGCCAGATTAGTTGACGTCCTGCTGCGAACCACTGCACTGGGCTGGCGGGTGAAGTGGGATTTCCTAGGTTTAATGGGGAACTGAACCACAGCACGATAATCAGCGCGTTCATGATTTCTGCGACATAGATGATCGGCAACGAGATGCTTGGAATGAGGACATAGAATGGTAGAAGCATGAGTCCCATCTGCGGGGTGACGACATAGCTGCCGACGAGCCATGCGACATTCATGAGGAAAGAGCGTTCAATCAGTCTCGTCGGCCGATCCTTGTATTGTTTCCTGAGAGTCCCAGTGATGCCTTTGTAAACCAAGTAGAGAAGCACGACCAGAGCCAAGTAGTGTGCGTTCGGATCCATCTGGTTGAACAGGAATACGAGCCAAGAATCTTCTATACCCCAACCTGCGTGGAACTTCCAGGTCTCGAACCAGCCTGAAAAGTTCGCAAGAATGAAGGGTAGATTCAGAGCGACGAACACCGCAAGCGGCGCCAAGAGGGCTTTCAATCTGCCTTTCCAGCTACTCTCTTCAAGCATGTAGACTGGAATCAGCATACACGGGTAGAGCTTCGCAGAAATGCCCAATCCGAGACTGAGCCATGACTTCGCCTTGTCACCTTTCATGTAGAAGTAGATCGACAGAGTCGCAAAGAAAATTGCGATAATGTCCCAGTTGTAGACTGTGAACATGAGAAAGGATGGAACAATCAGGAAAGCCTTCCATATCCTTGCCTTCTCAAGTCCCACCAAGTCAACTATCTTGTAGACGACCAGGACCGTCCCAACAGTGAAAACGTATAGCACGGCGTCCATTGCCAAGACGTAATAGTTCAGCGCGACGGAGAAATCTGGCACATAGAGTCGTATCGAGGATGCCAAGTACACCAGTATGCCAACTAGCACCGGGTATTCGAACGTGAACTGATAGTAGGGTATTAGGTGTGGGCCCGTCCCAATTCCATCACGCCAGAAGACGCTTACAACGTCAGTGTAGTGATTTGGAACCACAACAGGTAGGTGTTCCCACACACCCACGATGAAAACCAGGGTCGCGGCAGCGAGCATCTCGATCAGTTCGCGTGGAAACGCTTTCCTAACGCTTTGCTGATCCATGTCCGCCTACCCGGTTTTGATCCGATGAGAGAAAGACCTTCGGTTTTTCCATATTTGTCTGTTGGTCTTGAGTGGTTAGTCACAGAATCGAATGAGCCCATACGTCAAGAAAGGGCGCACTATTCCAGATGACACCCCCGGGGGCAGGAAACACGAGCTAGCAGCTCGTCTGAAGTCGTCACTAACATGATCTGTGCAGCGTTGCGTTAGGCGTAACTTATCAGCACCTTCTCTTCGAGGGTCTCCTGCAGTATTGCGACGGCTCTGTGGACTTCGGCCTCCTTCTTCGCGCCCGTGCAGACTAGCTTGCCGCTGGCGAAAAGGAGGATGACTACTTTCGGATCGTCCATTCTGTAGATTAGGCCCGGGAACTGCTCTGGTTCATACATCGTTCTTTTCAGCGAATATGTTGATTTTTCAAGGTCAATCTTGCCGCCGAGTCCGGCAGAGGCGACAATATTCTGGATCTGGATTTCCGGCTTCCCTAAGATGACTATCCCATTTCTCTTGAGCTCGTCGACGACTTTGGTGACCGCTTTCCTTGACTGCCTCTCCGATTTCGCTCCGGTGCACACCATCTTCCCAGAACTGAAGATCAACGTGGCAGTCTTTGGTTTCTTAAGACGATAGACGAGCCCGGGGAATTGCTCAGGTCTGTATTCGACGCCCGGGAACAAGCGGACAATCGAGTTTAGATCGATGTTCTGTTTCAGCGTTGCCGACGCGACGACGTTCTCTATGTTGATGAACGCTTTGTCTTTGGCCAGAGGACGCTAACTCTCCAGAGGCATTTAAGGCCGTTTATAAAGGAACCCTATATAAACACGACTTCCGACCACAATGACCTTCTCGACTCTGAGTAAACAAAACGCGTTCCGAGGCGGGAAAGCGACCGCGACTAATTGGTTCCCTGGCTTGGTTTCTTTCTGGAGTCGTGGTATTCGAAAACGAGCATGAGAAAGATCAGGAAACCGATCACAGCGTAGCCGGCAGGACCTGAAAGCGCCAATGTAACGTAGCCCAGGTATGGAATCTTCCCGACCAGCACACCCTTCACGCTCCCCTCGGGAACAGGGCCCCACGGATCGGGTCCTGGATTGTGGTCTCCCTTGGTCTGGAAGTACAGCATGTTCCCTTCTTTCACTATTCCAATCACGCGATGTATGATGTCGATCGAGCCACTGTGATAGATTATGATTGTGCCAACCGTTATCGTGCTGGGATCTACTCCCTTGACTATCACGATGTCCCCAACGTTCAGCGTGGGAACCATGCTGGTGCTTGGGACCACCATTATTGGCGACTCAGTCTTCATGACAACCCTACCGACCGCCATTCCACCATAAGTGATCAAGAAAACGAGCCCGACGAGAATCGCGACGCGAGCAATCGGGTTCTTCCTTGCTGTGGTGAGAATGCGACTCAGTGTCAAAGGCCCCGCAACTTTCGGGCCCCTGTCAAGGCTCTCTTAGATATCAGTTTCGCCCTGGAAACACCGCGTTGCTGAACCTCTCCCTTATGGGTGGACTTCGTCCTGCATCGTTTGCATGAGCTTCACAAGTTCCGCGGTCATCCTTTCACCTGATGATAGGAACTCGAGACCGTTCTGTGTGATTTGGTAGATCCTTCTGCCTCGTCCTTTCTCTGAGTCCCACACACCTTCGATTCTGCCGCTGTCCTCGAGCGAGTGGAGCAGAGGGTACAATGTTCCAGCACTGAGATACACTTTGAATCTGTCTCGAATGGCCATGTTGATCTCGTACCCCCAGCGGGGTTTCGACTTGAGAAGACGGAGTATGATCAAGTCTAGGTTAGCCTTGACCAACCGTTCTCTCCAAGCCTTGTCGAAATCCCTAGCCATGTCGAGGAACCCCAGATCTGATCAGTATAGACACTCATGCAGTGGGGCGATCACCGTAAGTCACCCGCGCATATATTTGGTTTGAGGCCTTCGATGACCTCGGCCCTCTTGCGGGCAACGCTATAATAGCCGACAATCTGACCCGGTATCGTACAACATGTTCCACCTCGTCCATCCGAACGCACGCAGCGACAGCGAGATGCATGAGAGACTTTCCTGGTACGAGAGGGTCTCAAATGACCTTCGCCCCGCAAAATACCGAATCGCCAGACGCATACCATGCCACATTAATTTGGACGAGGCGTCTGACGAAACGCTCTGGAAAGAACACACGCGCCTCAGCGAGTTGGCCCGCGCACTATTGAATGAACTGGATGTGAAAGAGCGAGATATCACGACCTTGCCCACAGCCCCGGTGAGCTTCCTAGATGTGAAAGCGAAGCTGCTCAGCCGGATGATTCGCCGATGTACGTTCTGTGAGTGGAAGTGCAAAGTCGATCGTGTCTCAGCAGTTAAGAAAGGCGCATGCAGACTCGATAGCGCGAGTCGGGTGAGCACTTGGTTTGCTCACTTCGGCGAAGAGCCGCCGCTGGTCGGTCGAGGCGGATCAGGAACGATTTTCTTCAGTTCCTGCACGTTCAGATGCGCATTCTGTCAAAACTGGGATATTTCACAGGACCCGCTGAGTGGAGCACCTGTCGATTCGAGACAACTGGCACTCATGATGAAAAGCCTTAGAGCGGACGGGGTCCTGAACATCAACTTCGTCGGTGGAGAGCCGACCCCGAATCTTCACACGATAGTCGAGGCAATGAATCAGCTCGACCTGAACGTCCCCATGTTGTGGAATAGCAACATGTACTGCTCGGAGGAAGCGATGCGGATCCTCGCAGATCTCATTGACATCTGGCTGCCGGACTTCAAATATGGCAATGACAAATGCGCCATTCGACTCTCGAAGGCTCCACGGTACTTCGAAGTGGTCACCAGAAACCACGAGTTCGCGCAACTAAGTGGAGACATGATCATCCGACATCTTGTGATGCCGAACCATATCGAATGTTGTACCAAGCCCGTTCTTCATTGGATATCGGAGCACTGTCCACAGGCTGTCGTGAACATAATGGGTCAATATCATCCTGACTACCAAGTCCTGGCGGGAGATTCTGCATATTCAGACATCGCAAGGAGACCTAGTGCCGAGGAAATGAGAGCGGCGTATGACTACGCCGACGCGCTCTGCCTGGTGTACTCGCCAGCATCTTAGCACGCGAATCCTACTTCGTTGCGTACTTGTCCACTGCTTCTGTGAAGATGTCTCTTCCTGACACGTCGTTTGCCACTATTGCAGGAAAGTCGCGGACTGTGAGTCGTCGGATCGCCTCTGTTCCAAGATCTTCGAAAGCGATCATCTCCGACTTCATGACCTGCTTGCCGAGCAGTGCGCCCGTTCCACCGATTGCGACCAAGTAGACGGCTTTGAACTTCTTCATCGCATCAAGAACCGCAGGCGCCCTCGGTCCCTTCCCTATTGTGGCCTTGATGCCAAGCTCGATGAGCCTGGGAGCGTATGTGTCCATTCGATACGATGTGGTAGGGCCGGCTGCTCCGATCGGCCTTCCTGGTCGCGGTGGGGTCGGTCCGACATAGTAGATCACTTGGCCCTTCAACGCAAACGGGAGGCCCTTCTTTGCGTCAATGAGCTCGAAAAGCCGCTTGTGCGCCGCATCACGAGCAGTATAGATTGGACCATTAATGAGCACTTTGTCGCCGATCTGTAGGCTTGACACATCCGAATCGGTTAGAGGTGGTTTCAACTTGACTGTTCTAACACTTGCTGACATCCACATCTCCTCCTTACAAGACGACGGTCTTCTGCCGATGTGCGTGGCAGTCCATGTTCACCGCAACTGGTAGGCTTGTTATGTGACAAGGGAGGGCCTCGATATGGACCGCGACCGCTGTAGTCCTACCCCCTAGTCCCATCGGGCCGATCCCCAGTTTGTTGATCGCATCCAAGAGTTCTGACTCAAGCTGCGCATAGAACGGATCCGAATGCTTCTCACCCACCTCTCTGAGAAGCGCCTTCTTCGCAAGCATGCAGCATTGGTCGAACGTTCCGCCAAGACCCACTCCTACCACGACCGGTGGGCATGGATTGCCGCCGGCGTTCTTGACCGTGTTCACGACGAAATCTTTCACGCCCTTTTCTCCGGCAGCGGGAGTCAGCATCTTGAAGGCGCTCATGTTCTCGCATCCTCCGCCTTTCGCCAAGAATGACAACTTCAGCTTATCGCCTGGAACAAGCTGCAGGGTAACCATCGCCGGAGTATTGTCACCAGTATTCTTCCGTCTCAGCGGATCTGCAACCATTGAGAGACGAAGGTATCCTTCACGATAACCTTCGGCTACTCCCTTGTTTATTGCATCGATGAGACTTCCGCCTTCGATGTGAACGTCCTGACCAAACTCAACAAAGAAGACGGCGTCCCCGGTGTCTTGGCATATCGGGTAATCTTCTTCCCGCGCGATTCTTGAATTGTCAATCAGTTGCTGAAGGACTTCTTTGCCGAGCAGCGATACCTCCGCCTGCTGAGCCGACTGGAACTTCTTCACCATGTTCCCGCTTAGGTTGTGCGTTGCCTCCATGCACATTCGCTTCGTTTGCTCAGCGATGTCCTCAAACCTGATTGTTCTCATCTGCTTCCTCTCTTTAACGAAGATCGACAGTTGCAGGAATTGCCTGCGTATTACTCATATGTATGATGAAGCGAAAGTGAATACAGTACTTATCTTCGCACGGAAAACGACGAGGCGGTTCACGACAACGCACAGGCCGATAATCACTCGTGCTCTATCTCAACTCCTGCGATGGACCACAAGAAGGCACTGATGAAAACGACAAGTGCGGAACAAGCGAGAAAGGCTAAAACCACGCCCTTCTCAGTATCGCTCGTCGTCGTGACGATGATGTTTCATGAAGCCTGAGTATGATGCAATTGTGGTCGGGGCTGGAGTCGCGGGATGCATGGCCGCGACTGCGTTGGGGATCAAGGCGAAAGGATCAAAGATTCTCTTGGTCGACCGGAACCCGAGAACGGAACCTGGAAAGAAGACGACCCTTGGCTGGATATGTGGTGATGCTGTAAGCGAGTATCATGCCAAGTTTGTTCACGATAGACTTGGGATCACATTTGGGCCGCCAGAGATTGAGAATCGCGTCGATGCAGTCGTCGTTTGCTCACCTAACGGTGAAGTAAGCCATCCGGTCGAAGGCTCGGGGTATTTGCTCGATAGACCAAAGTTCGCACGGCGCTTGCTCAATGAGGCTCTAAAGACCGGAATCGAGTACCGAGATCTAACCCAAGCAGTCAATCTGTTAACTGAGGGCAACTTCGTCACAGGGATCATCTGCCAAGACTCACGAAGCAAGCAAACACAGTCACACAAAATCACTTCGAAACTCGTCATTGACGCATCGGGCATGTCGACAATACTCAGACGAAACCTGAACATTCCCAGCCACATTCAGAAAGAGATCGACAAGGGTGACGTGGAGCCGACGATTCGCATGCACGCTCAGCTTGCAGATGAGTCGAGAGTCGAGGCACGTCGATGTGAGATATACCTTGACGCGGAAAGAGCGCCCGGAGGTTACATGTGGATGTTTCCAAAATCAAGCAGCAAAGTCAACATCGGGCTTGGCGTCCAACAGGGACGCACCGGCAAGTCGCTCGATACCCTATTGAAGGAGTGGATCGCTGCGAAACCCGTTTTCAAAGGCCTCTCGCCGCTCGTAGATGATGGCAACGGAACCGGAGCATGGCCAGTATCCGTCCGACATCAGAACGATAGCTTGGTCGCAAATGGATTCATGCTTGCGGGGGATGCGGGCTGGTTTCCAAACCCAATAAGTGCCGGTGGGATAGGGCCGGCGATGACAGGCGGGGTGATCGCTGGCGACGTCGCAGCTGCGGCGTTGCAGGCCGGAGATGTCGGTGAAACCAATTTGTGGGGGTACAATACAAAATACGTTGAGACGTATGGCAACAAGAGTGCAGCGCTGGAGGCGTTCAGAATCTATCTGCAGAGCCTTGACAACTCTGAGCTTGACTACGGATTGCGCAACTTCGTGACCAAGAAAGAGGCTGATGGTTTCCTATACGGCCAGGTCCCCGACCTGAGCTTTGCCGACAAGATTGTGAAAGTGGCCCGCGGTTTGCCCAAGTTCAGCGCATTCAGGAACCTTGTTTTCACTGTTTCAAAGATGAGCACGCTTAATCACCTCTACTCCCAGTATCCAGAGTTGCCCTCTGGCTTCGGCGAATGGAAGAGAGAAGTGGATGCTATTCTGAACGCGGTTAGGAATAGGTTACGGTGACTGATAGCCAGCTGGCGAACAAGGGCAGTCACTGGCGGTCCTTTGAATCTTGTGACGGCGGAATACTCTCAACCCAATACGCGTCGTCGGACGTGAACTCCTTCTTCCATATCGGGACCTCTTTCTTCACCCGCTCCACCGCCTCTTCCAAGACGGGAAATACGAATCTTCGACGTGTCCCAAGGACTGCAATGATCAGACTCACGTCGCCG
>Ga0315282_10003901_pt1 | contig 26427 bp, 22 predicted proteins | sample YL17G07_20_MG_FD_203693 | JGI IMG/M metagenome (GOLD analysis project Ga0315282, IMG submission 203693) | Sediment microbial communities from Yellowstone Lake, YNP, Wyoming, USA - YL17G07_20 | ecosystem: Environmental > Aquatic > Freshwater > Lake > Sediment | place: USA: Wyoming | collected... | reverse complement strand
GATCGATTTTCTCCGCCGGGTGGACGAGGATGTGCTCATCGGCAAGGCCACGCGCAAGGGAGAGAAGGAGATGGAAAGCTATTTCGTGCTGGTCCGGCACAGCCCGCGCAAATAGAATGAAATATCGCGCCGTCCTATATATCAAAGGAAAAGCGAGGTTATGAACATGAAAGTTTTCAAGTCCGCGGTTGTCGCTCTTGTGCTTTTAAGCTCCGCCTCCGGCCTGGCCCAGCTGCCGGGGAGAAAAGACGGAGTGGTGGTCAGGGGCAGCCAGGTCAGGGATTTCTGCGGAGAAAAAATCAGCCAGCTCGGGCTGATGCGCTGGACCGGAAAAGATTTCCAGCCCATTCCCTTCCAGGTCGACGAGAAAACCCCGGAGGGCAATTTCATTTATCTCTACGGCAAGAAAAAGAATCCCGAACTGGGCAACGGAAAGCTCGACCCCCAGGACGAACTGGTGTTCATGGCCTGGGACACGGGGCCGGCGGCTCCGGAAGGGGCCAAATGGCCCGAGGACGCGCTCAAGGCCGCGCAGGTCGATGCCGCGGACCGGGGCAAGGCTTCGGTCTATCTCTTCAGCTTCAAGACCGCTCCTCCCAAGTCCCCGGTCGATTATGTGCAGAGCGTGGTTGAGGAAGGCCGCGACTATGTAAAAACCGACAAATATATTTTCGGGGAGCCGGTGGGCAAGGGATTTTTTGACCGGTTCCAGATGGTGACCCCGGAGGGCAAGATGGGGCCTAACTTTGTTGACCGCATCAAGGGCCGGGGCCATATCTCGAGCATGGCCGGCCTGATCAAATTGGTCAAGGGCGAGGGAGACACCCCCGCGGACATGGTGGCATGGATTGACGGCCCGGTGCGCGTGGTGCACCGGATGGAGGGCGGGGTCGAGATTGCGCTCGGCATCAAGTTCAAGCTGGCCGGCGGCTCGGACAATGTCTTTTATCGCCACTATCTTTATACCCCCATTTTTTTCTCGCTGCCCGCAGCGGCCGGCGTGCTCCTTAAGGGGTCATACATGCTCTATACCATCGACTTCAATAATAACATCAAGGGCGATTATTATTTCGACCCGGTCAATCCGACCCCGGTCATCTTTGACGGCAAGCCCGGCGACCAGAAGAAAAACCTGGATACCACCAGCCAGCACAACTGGTATGCGGTGGGCGGAGACCAGGCCAATATCGCGGTAAGAATGGTCATTCCGGAGACGCTTAAGCAGCAAGTAAAGCTCACCACCTTTTTCGCCGATGATGACAATGAAGCCGACCCCCCGGAGTCCGAGACCGGAAGGCACCAGCCCGGCCTTAAAATCGCCGGCTGGTTCGAAGTGCCCCCCGGCAAATACACCTATATCCTTTACTACATGGTCTCGGACCAAAAATTGACCGCAGATAACATCTCCACCTGGCTGGACATCCTGGACCACCCTTTCAAAATCAACAGCAAAAACCTGAATAAAAATTAAATGGAATCCGGCAGGAAAGCATGAAAAAAATATGCATCTCCCTCCTGGCTTTGCTCGCAGCCGTTGCCACCCGGGCGGCAGCCTATGACACCCTGGACGGAAAGCCGGCCATCTGGGTCGCGCATCGCGGAGGAAATGTCGAAGCGGATGAAAACACCCTCAAGGCCTACCAAATCGCGGCCGGGTACGGTGCGGATGTCATTGAGTGCGACCCGCGCCTGACCAAGGACGGCGTGGTCATCTCCATGCATGACCCCTCGCTTGACCGCACCACCAGCGGCAAGGGCAAGGTCAGCGAGCTGAACATCGCCGAAATCAAGTCCTATAGAACAAAGAGCGGAGAGCAGGTGCCCACTATTGAGGAAATCCTGGAATTCGCCAAAAGCGCCGGAATCAGCGTCTATCTGGACACCAAGGACGAGAAAAATATGGATTACCTGGACCAGCTGGCGGCGCTCTCGGCCAGATGCGGCATGGAAAAAAATGTGATTGTCGGCCTTTGGAATAACGCGCAACTGAAATATATGAGCGAGCATCACCCGGAGATGGCGACCTGCATCTCCTGGCCCTGGCCCCTGAATTCCCTCAAGCGGGCCAAAAAATTGGGAGCCTCCTGGGTCGGAACCCTGGTGCCGCTCGCCAGCCGGCGGATGATTCAGCGCGCCCACCAGCAAGACCTGAAACTGATTACCCTGGAAATCAACGACCCGGAAACGCTCCGTCAAAAAATATCCTTCGGCATTGACGCGCTCCAGACCGATAATCCCCGGCTGCAAAAGGAACTCGGCTTTTAAAATCCTGTCTCCGCCATCAACCGCGCTGACCAGCAGGCACAAGCTCTTTCACCTTGAACTATCGCCCCCCTGGCCTAGAATAATTGTCAGTGCCGGAAACCAAATCCAAAGCGAGAAAATTCCTGTTCCCGTCCCTGGCTGTTCTGCTTTCAGTTGTTATCACGCTCGCGCTCCTGGAATTTCTCTTCTGGCTGGTTCTCCACCAGAAATATCCCCGAACTCCGGGCATCCCTTCTAAGGAATGGGTAATTCTCTCCGGCCACGGAAGACGCCTCCGGCCCAACCTTGACTTCACCCAATGGTTCGAGGTTTCCAGCCAGAAGGTCCATTTCCAAACCAACTCGCTCGGGTTTCGCGGCCGGGAAATCTCGCGGGAAAAGCCTGCGGGAACCACCCGCATCCTGGTGCTCGGAGATTCAATCACGCTTTCCGCTTTCCTGCCCGAGCAGGAGGTCTATCCTGGCCGGGTGGAAAAAATATTGGGTGCGGCCAGGCCGGTTGAAGTAATCAACGGCGGAGTCTATGACACGGGCACGCAGGAACAGCTGTTTCTTCTCAAGGAAACCGGGCTGAAAATACACCCGGACCTGGTCCTGCTCGGCTTTTACCTGAACGACAGCCGTCCCCCCTGGGGATTTGAAAACGAGTATTACCGCCTTCCGCCCCGCCTGACCGAAATTTCCAAAACCCTGGAGCAATACAGCTACCTATATAAATGGGTCTGGAAGCGATTCCTGGTCAGCCATTTCCTGGGCCAAAAAGCGCCCCTCCGCCTGGACTGGACCAGGGAATATCTAGAGACCGACTGGCGCACAGACCGCGCCGCGTTCAAACGGCTGATTGAGAAAGCCAACATGGACTTCGGCGCCGCTTGGCAGGAAGACTCCTGGAAAAAGGTTTTTTCCGACCTGGACCAGTTCCGAGACCTCGCGTCAAAAAATCATTTCCAGATGGCAATCGTGATTTTCCCGGTGGCGCTCCAGGTGCAATCCGAGGTCGCAGACGACTATCCCCAGCAAAAAATCAAACAATACTGCGCCTCCCAAAACCTCCCCTGCCTGGACCTCCTTCCCATCCTGCGCCAGCATAAGGATGAAAATATCTATTTCGACCACTGCCACCTCACCGCGCTCGGACACCAGGTCATCTCCCACCCCATCGCCGATTTCCTCAAACCCATGCTCTGATTCATTTCCCAACCCGGCCCCCTTTTTCCGATTGACTTGCGCAACCGGCCTTGATATAAAAGTGCTGATAGAATTCAGGGGAGGTTAATCCGATGTCGACAAAATGGTGCGCAATGGGCAGAGCCTTGATGTTTTTGGCCTTGGCCGCAGTCATGAGCTGCGCGCTCCGCTCCATGCCCGGTTATGAAAAAAATCCGACCCTGCCCCAGGTCAGCGGGGTCTTGAAAGTCCCGGGACTCCACGGCGAGGTCAGGATTTACCGCGACAAGTGGGGAGTTCCTCACATTTTCACCGACGACCCTCACGACCTGCTCTTCGCAGACGGCTATGTCCAGGCCCAGGACCGGCTCTGGGAAATGGTCTTGTTCCGCGCCATCGCCACGGGCAAGCTCTGCGAAATTTTCGGCAACATCGGCCTGCCCGGGCAATCGGTTATGGGCATGCCCATATCCACCCTGGGCATGGACAAGCACGAGCGGGTCATGGGCATGAACTATATCGGCCTGGTCGGAGAGGTCCTGCTTGCCAAGACCCAGCCTGAAACCCTGGCTCAAATCCAGGCCTTCTGCGACGGCATCAACGCGTTCCTCAAACAAAACAAGAACCATCTCCCCATCGAATTCCAGGTGCTCTACTTTGAGCCGGAACCCTTCCGGCCCGCAGACATCATCAGCCTGTCCCGCTTTTACGGCTTCGTGCTCTGCGCCAATCTCGATATGGAACTGGTGCGATACGCCATCTCCAAAAAATACGGCGAAGACATTGCCTGGAAACTGCTCCCGCTCCATGATTCCCTCGGACCCACCGTGGTGCCCAAGGAAATCCTGAAAAACCGCCGGCCTTCCCCAAGACCGCTCCCTCCCGGGGGAAGGCCCGACCCGTCAATAGCGGGACTCTCGCCCGAGGCCGCCCTGCTCATAGCCGGCAATGAAAAAGCCTTCCGCGCCGCATCCTTTTTCCCCAGCAAAGAGGCCAGCAACAACTGGGTGGTCAGCCCGAAAATAACCGCAACCGGCACCGCCATGCTCGCCAACGACCCCCATCTCTTCCACATCGAGCCTTCGCTCTGCTATGTTATGCATCTCAAGGGCGGACCTTATGATGCTTACGGCGTGGCCTTTCCCGGCCAGCCTTATATCGTCATGGGCCACACCCGCAAGCTTTCCTGGGGAGCAACCGTGACCAGCGCCGATGTCCAGGACCTGTTTGTGGAAACCGTTGACCAGTCCCATCCCGGCCAATATCTATACCAGGGCGAGTGGAAGGAATTCACGGTTCGGAAGGAAACGATACGCATCCGTCCCGGCCTGGTCCAGCTCGGCCCGACCAGGCATTTCCAGGAAAAAACCATCACCATCCGGAGCAGCGTCCACGGCCCGATTATAAACGATGCGGTCCCGGACCTGCCCAGGAAAACCCCTCCGCTCGCGCTCCGCTGGACCGGATACGATTTCTCGCGCGACCCGCAGATGTTTGAAACCTTCATCAGCGCATCCTCGGTGGCGGAATTCAAGAAAAAAATCGACAAGATAGATTTCAGCAAAATCGAGACCATCAATGTCGCCCAGATGTTCGAAATCCTGATGCAAGCCCGGGGCATAAATGATTTCATCAAAGCCATGAGCAAGAACGAGCTGCTCAATATGAACTGGGTGGCCGCGGATGCTGACGGCCACATCGCCTATCTTCCCGGAGGTCTGGTCCCTATCCGCAAGCAAGGCACCGGCACCATGCCGGTTCCGGGCGAGAAGGGCGAATACGACTGGGTCGGCTTCATCCCCCTGATGGAAACCCCCTATGCGATTGACCCGGACCGGGGATATATGGCCAGCGCCAACAACGAGGTGGTGGACGCGGAATGGTATCCCTATATCTTCGGCACCAACTATTCTGACGGCTGGCGCGCCTGGAGGATTGAGGAGCTGATTCAGGAACTCAAGCCTCTCACCATGGACAAAATGGCCCGCATCCAGAACGATGTTTATGTCAAGCAGGCCGAGGTCTTCGCGCCCCTAATCCTCAAGGCGGTTGAAACCAAAAAGGTGAAAGATAAAAATCTGCTCCGCGCCGCCAAAATCCTGAAGGAATGGAACTACGAGGCCAGCATCGACTCGGCCGGGAGCTCCATCTTCTACGAAACCATGTCCCACCTCACGGACGAGGTATTAAAGGACGATTTTGACCGAAAGACCTATGACAAATACATCCGCGGGGCGGCCTCCCAGACCGTGGAAATGTGGGTGGTCAGGGGCCAGTCGGAATTTTTTGACAACAAGAAAACCAGAGACAAGGTTGAGGACCTGAACGATGTGCTGGTGGCCTCGCTCAAAGACGCGGTCATTTGGCTGACCAGGACCCTGGGCCCGGACATGGACAACTGGCAGTGGGGCAAGCTCCACACCATCAAGTGGTATCATCCCATGGGATTCATGGCGCTCAAGGATATGAGCATCGGCCCGTACCCGCATCCGGGCGGAGAAAACACCGTGCGCAACGCCGCGCCCATGGGCTTCGGCTCCAGGAAATATATGTGCTTCGGCGGGCCGGTGATGAGGCATATCATTGATATGGGCGACCCGGACAACTCGCGCCTGGTGATTGACGGCTCCGAGTCCGGACAGTGGCTCTCGCCCCATTACAAGGACCAGCACACCCTCTGGTTCAACAGCCAGTATATGACCGCGGAGATGCGGCCGGAAAAAATACAGGCCCAGGCCGAGGCTGAATTGATCTTGAAACCATGAACCAAAATTTGAACCGAGGGCATGCCCTGGCAAAAAGCCCTTTCCGAAAAGGACCGGCTTTTATTTTCTTGTCAGCGCTGTGCTAATCCTGTTGTCCGCGCAGCCTCGCATTGCCTGAAATCATTGCCTGCATGCAAGGGATGTGTTATAAAGAAGCGTAGTTTTTATGGAGGAGGTTGTAATGGAATTTGAGTTGAGCGAATCGCAGAGGCTCTTGAAGGACACCCTTCGCAAGTTCTGCGACAGCAAGTTGGGGCCGTCCGCGGAGGAGATTGACCGGAAGGACGAGTTCCCGGATTGGGCCTGGCCCAGCCTTTCCGAGCTGGGACTGATGGGCATAACCATCCCTGAAGCATACGGAGGAGCCGGCTTTGATGTGCTCTCCGCAGCCATTGCCATGGAAGAGTTGAGCCGGGTCTGCCCGGCCTTGAGCCTGTCCTGGATGGCCCACGCCATCCTCTGCTCCCACAACATCTGTATGCACGCCAACGAAGCCCAGCGCAAAAAATATCTGCCGGAGCTTTGCTCCGGCAAGAAGCTCGGCGCGCTCGCCCTGACCGAGCCGGGCGCCGGCTCGGATGCCATTAACATCTCGACCGCAGCCGTGAAAAAAGGCGGCAAGTATGTAATCAACGGCACCAAGGCCTTCATCACCAACGGCCCGATTGCGGATGTGTTCGTGCTCTACGCCAAGACTGCGAGGGAAAAAAAGGCCCGGGGCATCACCGCCTTTATCGGGGAGAAAAAATTCCCGGGCTTCGCGGTGAGCAAGCGCCTGGAAAAAATGGGCCATCGCGGGTCCCCCACCAGCGAGCTGGTCTTCGAAGATTACCAGGTGCCTGAAGAGAATGTGCTGACCGCTGAAAACCTGGGCGTGTCCGTGATGATGGACGGACTGGATGTGGAGCGCACGGTCATTGCCGCAGGAGCCGTGGGCGTGGGACAGGCGGCGCTGGAATTATCCGTGAAATACGCGCGCGAGCGCGAGCAGTTCGGCCAGCCCATCGGCAAGTTCCAGTTCATCCAGGGCAAAATTGCGGATATGTTTGCCGAGGTTGAGGCAGCGCGGCTCCTGGTTTACCGCGCCGCGGTCCAGGCCGGCCGCTCCGAGCGGGGTGGCAAGGGCACCGAGCTTAACCGCCTGGCAGCCGCGGCAGCTCTCTTTGCCGGAGAGATGAGCGAGCGAGCGGCCTTGAACGCCATCCAGATTTTCGGCGGATACGGCTACACCCTGGAATACCCGGTCAACCGGCTGCTGCGCGACGCCAAGCTCTATACCATCGGCGCCGGCACCAGCGAGGTGCGCCGCATAATCATCGCCCGCGAGCTGCTCCAGCTTAAATAACGCCGGGCGAAAAAAAATTCGCATTATTCTTGAGCTTGGCCGCGGATTAGGCTATATCTATTAAACCGAAAAAATTCAGGGAGGTGGAAAAATGAGAGAGGTTGTGATTGTTGACGGCGTAAGGACCCCGGTCGCCCGGGCGCACAAGGAAAAAGGGGACTTGAGAACTTTGAAGTCGCCGGAACTGTTGGCTACTCTAATCAAGGCCCTTTTGGCGCGCAACCCCAAGGTCAAGCCGGAAGAGCTTGACGGCATCTATATCGGCTGCGCGAATCAGACCGCCAGCCAGCACGGCATCGCCCGGCTGACTTGGCTCGGCACCGGCCTGCCGGTGAGCGTGCCGGCGGTGGCGGTGGAAATGCAGTGCGCTTCGGCCATGGCCGCGATTCACAGTGTTGCCAATGCCATAATCGCGGATATGGGGGATATCTATCTGGTCGGAGGCGTTGAGGACATGCTGCATGTGCCCATGGGATTTAATATCGAGTTCTGGAGCCAGATTGGCAAGTTCTGGAACCCGTTTGAAATGCCCATGGGAATGACCGCGGAGAAAGTCGCCCGCAACTATAACATCACTCGCGAGCAAATGGACAAGTTCGGGTATGAAAGCCATATGAAGGCTTCCAAAGCCTGGGACGCCGGCAAGTTCAAGAACGAGGTGGTCCCCATTGAAGTGACTTATGAAGACGGGTCCAAAAAAGTCATTAACCGGGACCAAGGACCCCGCGGCGACACCACCCTTGAAAAAATGGCCCAACTCAAACCAGCTTTCCTGCCCCCGGAACAAAGCAGGGGAGTTACCGCGGGCAACAGCTCTCCCCTGAACCAAGGCGCAGCACTACTCATCCTGATGGAGCGCTCTAAGGCCGACAAGATGGGACTGTCATACCATCTGAAATTCAAGTCCGGCGCCATTGCCGGCGTTGACCCCACCGTTATGGGCTTGGGCCCGATCCCTTCTTCCCAAAAGGCGCTTAAGAAAGCCGGCCTAACCGCCAAAGATATAGATGTGGTGGAAATCAATGAGGCGTTTGCCAGCCAGTCCATCGCCAGCCTGCGCGAGTTGGGCATTCCCCAGGAAAAGGCCAACCTCTGGGGAGGCGCCATCGCCATCGGCCATCCGCTGGGATGCTCTGGAGCGCGTATCACGGTCACGCTGAACAGTATAATGAAGACCGACAAGAAAGACGCCAAATACGGCCTGGCCACGCTCTGCGTGGGCTTCGGCCAGGGCGCTGCCACCATCTGGGAACGCGCCAAATAATATCGTAATTTAGCAATAAAAAGGGGCGGCTGGAGAGCCGCCCTTTTTGTTCGACCATGCTGAAAGCCATGCTGAAAGCATGGTCAGGCTGTTTTATGGACTTGCCGGTTCTCATCAACCCAGAGGCCGAGGAGCTGAACCTTGAAGCCCCAGGTTTGCATATTCTTGAGCGACTCCTTCAAAATTTTGACGGGTCCCGGCTCGGTCACCATGTCCACATAATCCACCCGGCAATTTTTTTTCATCCACTCCATTACCGGGATTTGGGTCCTGCCGTCCACGCAGTTGATGGCGGCGGCAAACTTCTTATCGCTCATTTTTCACTCCTCCAAGCTTCTCAAACAACCGGGGCGGGTTGTTCGCCCGCCCCGTTATTGGGCAATAGGGAATCCGCCTTTATTTCTTGGCTGGCGGCTTCATCAGGGCCAGGGCGATGACCACGCCCAGAATAGCGAGTCCTCCGGTCATGTAGAAGGTCGGCGTATAGCTGCCCAGCAGGTCCTTGAGACGGCTGGAAACCAAGCTGCCAATGATGGCGGCGATACCGTAAGCGCTGAACACGATGCCGTAATTCTTGGCCGCGTTCTTGGCCCCGAAGAAGGTGAGGTTGGAAGTGGGGGCGATTGCGAGCCATCCTCCCAGGCAGAGCCAGAACCCGCAAAAGGCTACATAATAAAGCCCCAGGTCTCCCTCTCCCACCCAATACAGCATAATAAGCGAAGCAATAACGATGATTACAAAAGACAGAACCGCGGTATACTTGGGGGTAAGTTTGTCAGTGAGCCATCCGAAGATGGGTCTGCCAATGCCGTTGAAAATGGCAAAGACCGAAACCGCCATGGCCGCAGCCGCGGGGCTGCACTTGACGATGTCTGTTCCGCAGGGGCTGGCGATTCCAATCGCGGTAAGTCCGGCCACGCTGCCGATGATAAATGAAAGCCACAACCCGTAAAAAGACGGGGTCTTGAGCATTTCTCCGGGAACAAGGTCTGTGGCCAAGGAAGCTGCCGGCGGAGGCGTCCAGCCTTCAGGCTTATATCCGGCTGGCGGGAAAACCATGGTGAGGGAGAGGAGAACAGTTAAGACCAGGAACGCGATTCCCAGATAGAGGAAGGTGTTCATCACGCCGATGGCAGGACTGGATGAGGCGAGGGTTGCCCCCAGAATCATCAATTTGGCGTCAGCCGGGCCAATCAGCCATTTGGCCAAAGGAGCGGTGATAAGCGCCGAGCCTCCAAACCCGGCCACGGTCAGCCCGACCGCCAATCCCTTCTTGTCCGGGAACCATTTGCCAGATACGGCAATAGGCACGCCGTAAATAATCCCTACCCCGCCTCCGGCGATGATACCGTAAGTTATGGTAAGGATTCCCATATTGGGGGCGTATTTGGAAAGAATCCATCCGAGAGCCATAATTATACCGCCGGTTATGGCCACCACCCTTGGGCTGAATTTGTCAAGCAATCTTCCGGCAAAGGGCATCAATATGGCGAAGAACGCCAGGAAAACTATAAAAGGCATCACGCTTTTGGTCGCAGCTAGTTTCGGATCCAGCTTTAGAAAGGCTTCCAATGGCTTGCGGAAAACGCTCCAGCTGTAGACCGTGCCCAGGCAGATGTTAATAATAAGACCGGTGACCACCAGCAGCCAGCGCCCGGCTTCCGCCTTCATCCCCAAGACCTTGGTTTCATTTGCCATACTCAACCCCTCCGTTTTTTTGTTCCGAAGCGACTATCGAGCCTTTATAGGACTCAATGCCCATTTGTCAAAAAGACCATCAATTCCCGTCAGGGCAAAATATATATAGGATTTGACCGGCCTTGTCAATTGCATCTTACCCCATTATCGCGGTTGCATTGTGTCGCAAGTGCGGAAAAAGGTCAAGAATTTGAAGCCGATATATTCACTCGTCCGGGCGAGATGCGCTCGCCCCCCGGATTAATTCTTCTCCAGCCAGGCCCGCAGATTATCTTCGGGATTGCCCTTCTGGTCCGCGACCACGGCTTTGACGAAGGCCACGGTCTTCTTCAGGTCCGAGCCGTTCTTTTCATACACCTTCTGGTAGAGTGAAAGGTCGTGGAAATACACCAGGCGCGAGGCGACCGTGGCGTTGTTCAGTTCCAGGTCCGGCCAGCGGTTATAGTCCGTGGTCTTCATCCTGGGCATCCAGTTTTCCTTGAATTCTTTTTTGGTGTCCGCGAAGAGCTGTTCGCGGCCCTGGATTTTTTGCTCGTCGCTCAAGTCTTTGCGCTCGTAAAAATTTCTCAATTGTTTTTCCAGTTGCGCCAGGTATTGCTGGAAAAGCATGTCATCGGCGTTGGACCCGAGGCCGTATTTCACCTCTTCGGAACCCGGGCCGTATTGAGCGACGCAAAAATTGAGCGCGCCCTGGTTGCCGATGAACAGCGCCAGGTTCTCGTTGAAATCCGGGTAGCCCTTGGCCCAGATTGTGCCGTGGGTCAGCTCGTGAATGACGGTATTGGCCAACTCATAGTCGCTGTATTTGAGCATGGGCGTGTAAATCGGGTCCGCGACTATGCCCAGCATGCTGTAGGCGCTTACCTTGCGCACATAAACATCGTATCCCTTCTTTTCCAGCTCCGCTTCTTTCTTGTCCGCGTCGGACTTTTTGAAAAAACCCAGATAAGGCACCTCGCCCACCACCGGGAACTGCCAGCGGAGCGGGTCCACCGAAAGCTTGGGACACGCGGTCAGGTTGTAGGAAAGCGCCTCGCGGTCCAGACGGCGGTAGATGGCATAGGAATTGTTGTGCACCAGGCCGGCGTCATTTTCCGCGTATTTCTTGACCTCAAGCGTCAGTTCCAGCTTGCGCCTGACTTCAGGCTCAAGGTCCTGGCGCTTGAGCACCCGCTCAATCGGCACGCGCCCGAACAGGAGAACGATCTGTCCCGGAGCCTGGCTCATGAGATAGTTGAATTCCTCGGCGCCGCACGAGCTTAACAGGAATGCGGCCATAAAAATCAATATCCTCGCTGTCCTTGTTTTCATCCTGCCTCCCCATAAAAAGGCGGGGCACGCCCGCGCGTGACCCGCCCCTATCGATATAATTACAAAAACTATTTTCCCGAATTACAGCTTGACCTTCTTGTCATCCGGAACCGGCATTCCGGGCAGGTAGCCCCAATTCACCTTCTCGATTACCTTCTTCATCTCCTCCGCTTTTTGGGCGAGCTTGGCCGGGTCCCAGCTGGCGCCGTCGGCCTTGAAGTCATAGATGGGCCGGGCCAGCCGGTAAATCTGCACCCAGGGACCGAACACGCCGAAGGTCTGTCCGTTGATGCCCTTGGCCGCGTCCGAGAGCAGGAAGACCACGAGCGGAGCAATATGCTCGGGCTTGTAGTTCTTGAGCATCTCGGCCATGGGCAGGTCCGAGGTCATGCGGGTGTAGGCCATGGGAGCTATGGCATTCACCCTCGCGTATTTGCCTAGTTCCAGCGCCAGCGTGCTGGTCAGACCCACGATTCCGAGCTTGGCCGCGGAATAATTCACCTGTCCCGCGTTGCCCAGAAGACCGGAAGTGGAAGTGGTGTTGACAATGGCTCCTCCCTGTTCCTTGTGCTCGCGGAAATAGCGGGCCGCGGCCCTGGCTGCAAGGAAATGCCCGCGCAGATGCACCTTGATGACCGCATCCCATTCCTGGACCGTCATATTGAAGCTCATCTTGTCACGCAGAATTCCGGCATTGTTGACCAGACCGTCAAACCTTCCCCACTTGTCCGCGCCAGCCTTGATCAGTTTGTCCGCGCCAGCCTCTTCCGAGATGTCCTCGTAATGACCGACCGCGTCCCCGCCCAGCTTCTTGATCTCTGCAACCACCTGGTCCGCAACCTTGCTGTCCTTGCCGCTGCCGTCCCGCGCGCCCCCCAAATCGTTGACCACAACCTTGGCGCCGTTCTTGGCGCAAAGCAGGGCCTCTTCTCGGCCGATGCCCGCGCCCGCGCCCGTAATCGCGACAACTTTTCCCTCTAACAATCCCATCGCATTCCTCCTTTTTTAGATTTTTTAGACCCTTACCCTCGAAGCCAGACCAATTTACCAAAACCTCCTGAATTGTCAAGAAAAAAACAATCGCTTCTTCTAGCCCGGATGAGCGGCCTTCAGCCTTTGGCTGACAGCATCTCGGCAAAGGCGTCAATGCGGGTCTGGAGCGGGGCAATGCTTGAGCTTTGGTAATCGCTCTCCAGCTTGAGCAAAGGTATGCCCGCCCTGGTCAGCTCTTCCTCTACTCCCACCACATCCATCTCATAAGGCTCGCAGAATTTTTGCACGAGGAAGATGACTGCCTGTGCTCCGCTTCTGCGGACTCGTCTTAGGATGCGCTCCCCCCGGGACTGTTCCCGGTCATACATTCCAGCCACCGGTATCTTGTCAAATTGTGCCTCGGCCAAAGCCTGGACCGAGTCCTTGTTGAGCGCCACCTTGCTCTTGACATAACGCGAGCCGTTGACTAAAAGGTCGTCCACGACCTGGAAACCGGCATCCTCAACCGCCTCCAGGAGCGAAAGCGGCTCCGCCACCTTTCCGGCCAGCACGATTTTTTTGGCTCCGGCCTTGGCCGGCGCCCGGGTTTTAAGCTCGGCCAGGAATTCCTTCACCAGCCTGGTCACTTCCTGCTTGTCCCCGGCCATGGCCGCCTGGACCGCGGAGAAAAATTCCAAAGCCGCGGCCTTGCCGGCTTTCAGCTCGGTTTTAACTCCCCGCAGCGCGTCCTTAAGCTCGTTCAGGGTTGCCGAGGCCTGCTTTATATCCTCCGCGCTCGCGTAATGGCCGGTTATCTCCGAAAGCCGCTTGCGCAGCCGCTCCAGTTCCTCCAAAAGATAGTCCTCGGACGCGGGATTGCCGCGCAGCCGGGGCGGGCGATAGGTTTCCACGATTTTCACCTTGCCCAGCTCCTTCGCCACCAGGTCCAGGGCGCGCAGGGCATCACAGGTGTGGGGCAGGATGAGCGCGTCGTAAAAATTCAATTCGTCGCGGGCAAGCAGTTCCAGCAGGCTTCGCGTGTAGGAGCAGGCAAATCCCTGGAAATGAGCGTCAGCCCGGGAAAAGGGAATTTCCGCTCCGAGCAGGGCCTGGGGCATGGCGCCCGAAGCCAGGACCAACTCTTCAGGTCCGTCCGGGATGGCCCAGCCAATCACCGGCTTGTTCGCGGCTTTCCATTTCTTCGCCGCAGCCTGCGGATTCTTCCAGACCTCCTCAAACTTCCTCACCCATTTCTGGTCCATGACCAACCCTTTCCCGGGGGCACTTCTTTAAGGCATTTGTCAAGCTTCGCTAATGACCCGGTTCCAGGACTTCACATTTGAGCTCTCCTGTTTGAGCTGGTTTTTCCTATGTTCCAACCTGAACTATTGCCGAGTCATCGTGAAGCCTTGGCAAGATTTGACGATAAAAGATGTTGGAAGTCAAATCGAGAATAAATAGAAAGAGGAGGGGAATCGGGACTAACTTGTCCTGCGTAGTCCCGCCTCCGGCGGGACGAAGCAGGAATTCCCTCGCCCAGAATGGAAGTCGGGATTCAGGACTCGGAACCAGGCCAAGCGGTCCGAACTTTTTTGCCGCCAAGGCTCAAAGGCGCAACGGCTCTCCGCGCTTTCTTGACAGGCCGGGCCTTTTCAATTTTAATAGACCGGAAAGAAAGGTGGCCATGAAGAAAATATTGGTGGGATTGGTGGTGCTTTTTTGGGCCGGCTCGGCACTGGCCCAGGGCAGATATCGGGAGAATTATCTTGCGCCTTCCGCGGGATACGGGCACGGCCAAAATAATTTTCAGGAGTTGGATAACATCTTCGTCTATAACCTCTGGTACAGCTACTGGATGAATGACACTTCCACCCTGGACATCAGCATGACCTATTTGCAGTCCCGCTACGATGTTTCGGTCATCAACCAGAACGGCCCCAACAAAACCGTGCACCCCTCCTGGGACATGCTCTCCGGCCAGGTCGGCATCCGCTATATCCCGCAATGGGACTTCTTCCTCAATTTCGGGTTCGGCGCCGGCCTGGGATACGAGGGCTGGAGCGTAAGCAAAGGCGGAGACGAAGTCAAAGGCCGGAGCGGCTCGGGCCTGATTTATTACCTGCTGGCTGATGTTGAATATCCGATTCGGCCCTGGCTTTCGCTCGGCCTTTTCGCCCAGCCCTATTACCTGCCCTTGCACGAGCGGCTGGAAAAAAGCGTCATCCTCTATTCCGATGGCCAAGAAGGCCATAAATATGATAAACTTAGAAATGGGTTCATAGTGGACACTGGTCTCTGGCTGATGGTCAGGTTTTATTGAATCATTCCTGGCCGCAGGCTGCGGTGAAGGACGGGCAAAGGAGGAGGGAAATGCGGAAGCTCTGGTTGGCTCTGCTCGGAGCGGTGATGGCGGTGAGTTCGGTTTCAGCGTATGCCGGTGATTTCAAGACCCGGCAGGGGAGCTGGATGCTCGGCGGAGGGCTGGGCTTCACCGAGGACCCGGAGTTGTTCGCGCTTACCGGCCTGGTCAATTATTACATAACCGACGAGGTGGCGGTAGGCCCGCTTGCGCAGTATGAGCTTTCGGGCCGTGACCAGGTCTTCGGCCTTTCCGGCCAGGTCAAATACAGCGCTATCCTCGCGGATAGCAGCGTGGTCCGTCCCTACGGCCAGCTCGGAATCGGATACGCCGAGTTCAAGCTCCACAACCTTTTTGACGGCAAGCGCAAAACCACTTTCCTCTTCCCGGTCGGGGGCGGGATGGAATTCAAGCTTGCGGACCAGCTCTGGCTGGACGGGAACATCCTGTTCAATCTTTCGCCCGAGATTTATATCGGCCTGTTTTTGGGCGCGGGATACATTTTCTAAAATGTCCATAGCTCTAGACCGCAGACAGCTTAAAAATTTTGACCTGGCCTTTTTCATACCCGCGCTGCTTCTTTTTCTCTTCGGCATGGTCAACCTGGCGAGTGCGGCCGGCAGCAGCGGAACCTGGAAGCACCAGTTGGCCTGGTTCGGCTTGAGCCTCATCGCCATGCTCGTGGTCATGCTCATCGATTACCACCGCTACCAGTTCCTGGCCGTGCTTTTTTACCTCTTCTGCCTTTTCCTGCTCGCGCTCGTGCTCTTCGTGGGACCGGTGATTCACGGCTCGCGCGCCTGGCTGGTCTTTCACGGATTCCAGTTCCAGCCCAGCGAGCCTTCCAAGCTGGCCGTGGTCATGATGCTGGCGCGGATTTACCAGAAGCGGGAAGAAAACAAATCCATGGGGCTGATCGCGCTGGCCTATCCCCTGCTCGTCATTTTGCTCCCGGCCGGACTGGTCGCGCTGGAGCCAGACCTGGGAACAACCCTCATCTTCCTCATCTTCGGCGCCGGAGTGCTGCTCTTCATGGGCGTGCGCCGCAGGCTGATGCTCCTGCTCATGCTCATCGTCCTGGCCAGCGTGCCTGTGGGATGGAAATACGCGCTCAAGCCTCATCAAAAGGCGCGCATCATCACTTTTTTGGAACCGGAAAAAGACCCGCTGGGAACCGGATACAACCTGCTCCAGTCCAAGGTTGCGATTGGCTCCGGAGGAATCCTGGGCAAAGGCTGGAAGCGAGGCACCCAGAACATGCTCCGGTTCCTGCCCGAACAGCAAACCGATTTCTCCTTCTCGGTCTGGGCCGAGGAATGGGGATTCCTGCTCGGAGTGCTCCCCAGCCTCGCGCTCTTCCTCGTCATCCTCGCCCGCGGGCTTACGCTCGCGGCCGCGGCCAAGGACCGGCTCGGACTCATGCTCGCCTTTGGCGCAGTTATGGTCATCTTTGCGCATTTCCTGGTCAACCTCGCCATGATCTCCGGCTGGTTCCCGGTAATTGGTGTGCCGCTCCCCTTCTTCAGCTACGGAGGCTCCCACCTCCTCCTCATGTTCCTCCTGCTCGGACTCGTGCTCAATGTCGGAATGCGGAGATATGTCTTCTAGCCGCGCACGAAAATCCCGGCCCGCCAAATTCGAATTCTTGAGCCTGGGCTGCGATAAGAACCTGGTGGACACGGAAAAATTCCTCGCCCGGTTCAAGGCTGCGGGCTTTGAGCCGGTGGCCGAAGGCGGGTCCGGAGAAATTATGTTCATCAACACCTGCGGCTTCATGGACGCGGCCAAGGAGGAAGGCGTTGAGCGGATTCTTGAGGCGGTTGCGCGCAAAAAAGCCGGCCGGCTGAAGCTCGTCATTGTTGCCGGCTGCCTGGTGGAGCTTTACCGGGAGGAATTGAAAAAAGAACTGCCCGAGGTTGACCTCTGGCTGACTTATTCCGAACTGGAGCTTATGCTTTCGCGCGCGCCTTCGCTCCCCAGGTTCGTCACCACCCCCCGCCATATCTCGTACCTCAAAATCGCCGAGGGATGCGACCGAGGCTGCAGGTTCTGCATCATTCCGAAGATTCGCGGCCGCTTCAGGTCCATGCCCGAGGAGCAGCTTCTGGCCGAGGCCCGATTCCTGGACCGGTCCGGGGTGAAGGAGCTGAACCTGGTCGCTCAAGACCTGTGCGCCTACGGCAAGGACACGGGCGCGGACCTGGCGCAATTGCTGGAACAGCTCCTGACGCATACTTCCATCCCCTGGCTTCGGCTTTTTTATTTGAACCCGGAAGGCATCACTTCCGGCCTGCTCAAGCTCATGGCCCGGGAAAAGCGGATTTGCAAATATATCGACTTCCCCTTCCAGCACACCTCGAACCGGGTTTTGCAAAACATGGGCAGGCGCGGCCGCGAAAAGCAAATCCGCGCTCTCATCGATGAGATGCGCGCTGAAATCCCCGGGCTTGCCCTGCGCGGGACCGCCCTGGTCGGGTTCCCGGGCGAGACCGAATCTGATTTCCAAAAGCTCGCGCGCTTTGTGGAAGAGACGCGGTTTGACTGGCTCGGGGTGTTCGCTTATTCGCCCCAGAAAGGCACTCGCGGGTTCAGCATGAAAGGCCAGGTCCCAGCCGAGACCGCAGGGTGGAGGAAGGAGGAGTTGGAGAATCTCTGGCGGGGTTGTGCGGAAGAAAAAATGCCGGCCCGGATTGGCAAAAAAATCGAAATTATAGTAGATTCAAAAAGCGACCGGGAATTTGACTATCAAGGCCGGTCCCAGGCCTCGGCCTACGAGATAGATGGGGTGATTCAATTGCGCGGAAAATTCAGGCCCGGGGATTTTTGTCAGGTCCGGATAGCGGACTGCCTGGGCCTTGATTTGCTGGGAGTGAAAATATCCGCGAGGAGGAAGTAAGGAATGAAAACTTATAACAATGACACCATTTCCGGAAACGCCATGAACACGGCGCAGAACTGTCCGGACAAGGTTTACCTCCACTCCCGCTACGACAAGCAGGGCCGGAGAACCGGCCAGGTGCATTCCTACACCTGGGCCGAGACCGACCGAATCATCCGGGACTGCTGCCTCGCGCTCTTGTCCTTCGGCTTCAAGGAGTTTGACCGTTCCGCGGTTTATGCTCCCAACCGGCCGCGCTGGATTTTCGGGGCGTTCGCGCCGATATTTATGCGCGGGTCATTCGTGCCCATCTATCCCACGAGCAAGACCGAGGATGTCTGGTGGATACTTTACGACTCCGGCTCCAGGTTCTGCTTCTGCGGCTCAAAAGAGCACCTGGACAAGGTCCTGGAACTAAAGCCCAAGCTGCCGGCCCTGGAAAAAATCATCATGATGGACCCGCTCTTGGAAAAACCAGACCCCATGGTCATGAGTATGGAAGAATTCATGGACCTGGGCCGGCAGAACCGCGGCCGGGAAAAGGACCTGGAAAAAATGACGGATTCCATCCAGGAATCCGACCTGGCCCTGATTATGTACACCTCGGGAACCACGGGCCGGCCCAAGGGAGTCATGCTCACTCACCAGAACATCGTGAGCCAGCGGGTGCTCACCGGCGAGTTCGGCTTCAGGACTGATGATGTCGCGCTGGCCCACCTCCCCTTCTGCCATTCCTATGGATTTTCCGCAGACCTGATGGGCGGCGGCTACATCCCCATGGAGCTGGCCATCCTGGATTCGCTCCAGACCGAGGAAATCCGCTGGGGACTGCAGACCTTCCGGCCCACGGTCATGAACTCGGTGCCTCGTTTATGGGAAAAGCTCTACATCCAGATCAACCAGATTCTCTCGGAGCGGCCTCGGTTTTTGCAGAAATATTTCAAGTGGGGAATCTCCGTGGGCAGCAAGGCCTATGTCCTGGAAAACGAGAAAAAGCCGGTGCCCTTCTCGCTTAAAATCCAGCAGGCCCTGACCAGGCCGCTCTTCAACCTGGTGAGGAAGAAGGCCGGCCTGGACCGGCTGCGGCTCTGCTCCACCGGAGGAGGCCCCATCAACCCGGAACTGATTGTCTTCTTCGGCGCCATGGGCATCAAGCTCTACCAGGGATTCGGCCTGACCGAGACCGCGCCCATCATCAACGCCAGCACGCCGCAAAATTCCAAGCTCGGCACCTGCGGCAAGCCGCTTCCGGGCGTGGTTGAAAAAATCGCGGAGGACGGCGAGATTCTGGTCAAAGGCCCGCAGGTGATGAAGGGGTACTGGAACAACCCGGAGGCGAACAAGGAGGTATTCACCGAGGACGGTTTTTTCCGCACCGGGGACATAGGTTTTCTGGACAAGGACGGGTATCTGACCATCACGGACCGCAAGAAGGAGTTGTTCAAGACCAGCGCCGGCAAATATGTGGCTCCCCAGCCCATCGAATACGCGTTCAACACCGACCCCTATATCGAGCAGGTCGCGGCCGTGGGCGACAACCGCAAATATATCTGCGCGCTGATAGTGCCGGAGTTCCAGGCCCTTTGCCTCTGGGCCAAGCAGCAGGGAATAGCCTTCAAGGATTGCGCGGACCTGGTCTGCAGCGAAAAGGTGGTAGCCTTTATGCAGGAACGGGTCAACCTTGTGAACCAGCACCTGGCCCGGTACGAGCAGATCAAAAAATTCCGCCTGTTGAGCGCGCCCTTTTCCGAGGAAGGCGGAGAGCTGACTCCGACCCAGAAAAAGAAGCGCCGGGTCATTGAGAAAAAATACAAGGACCTCATCGATAAGATGTATCCCCCGGAAGACGCCGTGTGAGAATAATGGCCGAGCCTAAGAAAAAAAAACGCCCGCTTAAAAAGCGGCTCACTATCTGGCTTTTGCTCCATCTCGCGCCGCCTGTGGTCTGGCTTTACGCCAACTTCGTGGGCCGGACCAGCAAATGGATCGTGATCAACAATAATAAGCACCTGGCCATGTTCCACAAGGGCGAATCCTACATCGCGGCCATCTGGCACAACCGCTCGCTGATGATGCCCTTCATTTACAAGACCGAGGGCGGCAGGAATGTCATCGCCATGGTCTCGAGCAGCGCGGACGGCCAGTTCACCTCCAATGTGCTCAAGCGCTTCGGGTTCAGAAGCGCGCTCGGCTCCAGCACCCGCGGCGGCAGGGAAGCCATGCAGGAGATGATTGCTGCGGGCAAAAACGAGAATTACGCCATGACCATCACCCCGGACGGGCCGCTCGGCCCGAACCAGGTGGTCAAGATGGGCGCCATCGCCCTGGCCAAAGAAACCGGCCTGCCCATTGTCTCCATCAGCTATTACGCGAAAAAAGTCTACCGATTCAAGAGCTGGGACAGGTTCATCCTGGTTTGGCCCTTCAACACCATCGCCGCGATCGGAAGCGAGCTAAGGCTTTATGTCCCGGCCGACGCCTCGGACGCGGATATGGAAAAACACCGGCGCCAGCTTGAGGACGAGATGAACCGGATTGCGCAATTTGTGGAAGACTATTTTGCGGGCAAAACCAGCCTGGAAGGCAAATCCTATTTTTTCTCCAAAGTCAGCTTCTTCACCGGAACGCCCCATTGGACCCGGCCCGACGGCTCAACCCTCACGGTCCAGGATTTATTGCGCGAATATGAAAAGCAATGAGGCACCTCAAAACTAAATCCAGCTCCGGCATTGAGTTGCATGCGTTGGTTTATGCTCCCGGTTTTCCCCGGGCACAGAGCCTGCCTGGAAATAGAGCTGGCGGTTATTTTTGGCGGCAATTCTGGACCGCGCAATTGCCGGCGTCATCGAGCTTGAGAACCCAGAGCACGCGGTCGTAAAGGTCGCGCTCTTTGTTGACCAGGGAATCCGAGTAGCCGGCGATGATGAAGCCTCCGTCCCGGGTCTGGCTCACGGCGTTGGCGCCGTCAGGCTTGGAGCCTCCGAAAGTTTTGTCCCACTCGCGGTTGCCCTTGCGGTCGAGCTTAAGCACGAAAAGGTCGGTGTTGCCGTCTCCGGCCAAGTCGGTCTCGCCGGCAATGAGATACCCGAGCTCCCTGGTGCGAATCATAACCGGATAATAATCGCCCACATGGAATTGCGGCAGTCTTTTCTCCCAGTCAACCTTTCCTCCGTCTCCGAGCCTGGAGAGAACCAGCTCCTGCGCTCTCCGGGGATTGATGGCGGGCCGGGCCGCAGAGAGCAAGAGGTATCCGCCGTCCACCGCCTCCAGAACCGAGACCACCTCCTGGTCAAAAAACTTGTCCCACTCCCGAGCGCCTTTCTTGTCCACCTTGAGCACCCAGCCTTGGGGATGGCTGGTGTTGCCGCCCACGATGAATCCTCCGTCCCCGGTCTGGTCAACCGAGTCGGCCCGGTCTTCAAAGCTGGTGCCGAAATCCTTTTGCCAGATTTTCTTGCCTGCTTTGTCCAGCCGCAGAAGGCACAAGTCAGCCATGCCCTGGCCGATGTAGCTGGTCTCGCCCACGGCGATGAAGCCCTTGTCCCTCGTCTGCTTGAGCGCAAAATCGTGGTCCGCGGAAAGCTCGCCGTATTCCTCCTCCCAGGCCTTCTGGTTCCTGTCGTCCGTGCGCGTGATGAAAAATTCGTTCTTGTCGCGGAAGCCCATGATGTATGCCAGCTTGCCGGCTATGATGTATTGGTCGTCCAGAGGCAGCAATTCCATATACCGGTAATAATTGATCGGCTGGAAAATTCGCGCGCCCGAGAGACCGCCCGTGTCATCCAGCTTCAGAACCCAGAAATAGCGCCTGGCTTTTTGCGGGTCAGCATCGGATTGAATCGCCACCACCGCGATGTATCCCCCATTGGCAGTCTGCTCAATCGAATGAGCAGCCTCCAAAATCTGCCCGCCAAAGGTCTTCCCGAACCCGATGGCCCTCGGCTCCTTGCCCGAAACCCCTGCCCCAATCACCAGAATGACGACCAGATTGAAAACCCGCAATAACCTGTTGCTTCTTCCCTTCATCTCGTCCTCCCTGCACCTCAAGTTCTCACTCCGAAGTTCCTTCCGCCTTCTTTATTTATACCAAGCTTTCCCTCCTTTTTCCACCACACCATTAAAATAGGGGACAGCCACCTATTTTTTCCTCGCTTGTTGCCAGCAAATCCTTATTTTATGCGGCTTTTCTCGGAGCAAGATTCAAAAGTGAAAACCAGCTCGGAGCTTATTGCTGGAAACCGGGCTTTTCTTTCAAGGATTATTCTGCAAATGTCGAATGCAGAAACCCTTGTTAAATATGGGGATGACCAGGATGAGAATTTTTTCCTGACTCAACATATCCGGAAAAATAGGTGACTGTCCCCTATTTTAGGAATGGTTTTGAAAAAAGGGCGGAAGTGGATATGATTTGCAGGGAGGAGCCGGGGATGCTGATTGCAAAGGTCGGGAGCATAAGCGAGCACATTGAGCTGCTGGGCGCTGCGGAGATACCGTTTTACCTGGTTCGCGCCCCGGACTGGGCGCTCATCGACAGCGGAGTCAGTCCTGCGGTTCCCGTGCTTTTTGACCAGCTCAAGTCCTACCCGGAGGTTGATGCCCGGCTGAAATACATCATCCTCACCCACTCCCATTTTGACCACGCCGGGGGCCTGGCTTTCCTCCTCGCGCGATTCCCCCAAGTCAAGGTCCTGGCCAGCGCGACCACGGCTGAAGTTTTCCAAAAGCCCAAGGCCGTGGAATACATCCTGGGAATGAACGCGGCCCTGGCCAAGTTCGCCGGCATTGATTTTGCCAAGCTGGGCTATGGCCAGGAAAAATTGCGCGTGGATGAAATTGTGAAGGAAGGCGACCGAATTGAGCTTGGCGAGGGCGTTAACCTGGAGGTCTATGACGCCCCCGGGCACAGCCGTTGCAGCCTGGCCTATGTGCTGAACCCGGAGCGTGCGCTTTTTTCCGGGGAGGCCATCGGCTTTTACAACCGCGCTGACCAGATTCTTCCGGAAGCGCTTTCCAGCTTCAACGATTTCATGGCCACGCTGGAAAAATTGAGCCGGCTGCAAATCAAAATGCTCTGCCTCCCGCACGGCGGCGCGCTCTTAGGGGACGAGCTTAAAGGCTATTTCCCGCTCGCGCTCGACCGGGCGCGCGAATTCCGGGGCGAATTTTCCGACCGGATGAAAAAAGGCCAGTCCGATGCGGAAATCCTGAACCAGATGACCGCAGCCTATTACCAAGGCAGGATTCAACTCCAGCCGGAAGCGGTTTTTCGCGGCAACCTCCAAGCCATGCTCGCATCGGTCAAAAAAGAAGCATGAAAAACGCTTCCGGCCAGACCCGGACGCGCAGCCGGGGCCAAATCCCGGCCCTCGGCGCAAAAATAATTTACGAATTAGAACTTCAGCGTTATAATGAATTCCGGAATTAAGCCCTGGGCCTTGCAATAGCGAGCATACTTCTGGGAGCGAGCGAAGGGATGTTTTATTCAAAAACTACTTCAGTTTGCCGCTTGCTTTTTCTCGGAAAAATGCTAGAGTTTTGTATATTTGAAAAGCCTAATTTATGGGGTATAATTTTGAGGACAGGATTTCGGAGGGTGGAGATTGGACCAGGGGGAGGCAAAGCTAAAGTCCCAGCCCCTTTTGCTGGTTGAGGGCAATGGCCTGATCCGTCAATGCAGCGACGGGTTTGCCGAGACTTTTTTTCCGGTGGAGCCGGGCGCGCCGCTCTCGGGCTACATTCATCCCGAGGAGCGCGAGGAATTCCTCAACTGGTTCAGAACCTGGGACCACACGGGGACCGAGTCGATCCGGCTGAAAAATTTCCGCATGGTGGATGCAACCGGCAAGTCGATTCCGGCCTCGCTCAAGCCTGAAAGTTTTGCGGATGACAATTTCCTGCTCTGGTTCTGGGAATCCGCAAAGCCGCAGCCCTCGGGCAATTACTGGGAAACCGCGCTCACGCCCGCGATGGAGGCGGTCTTCGGCAGCATCCTGGACGGGGTTTTCATCCTGGACACCGAGGGCGAGGTGATTGAGGTCAATCAGGCGCTGTGCCTGATGCTCGGGTATCACAAGTTCGAGCTGCTCGGCCTGCCGGTGGGCAAATTTTTCGCAAGCGATTCCGAGGAAATCCAGAATGCGACCCTGCGCTTCGCGCGGATTATGAAGCACGGCAAGGCGCAGGAGGTGCATCTGGAGCTTTTGCAAAGGAGCGGCGAGCCGGTTGAGGTGAGCTTCAACGGCGCGGTTATCCGGGGCGAGGGCAACCAGCTGGTGGGCATCCTCGGCACCATGCGCGACCTGCGCGAAAGCCGGCTCATGCGCGACCTCAAGCAAAAGACTGCGGAGCTGGAAAAAGCCATGCAGCAGTTGAACGAGCGGGACAAGACCAAGGACGATTTCTTGAGCGTGGTGGGCCACGAGCTGCGCACGCCCCTGGCCAACATCCTGGGCTACTCGGAATTCCTGCTCGAAGGCGAGCTCAAGCCGTCGGAGAAGAAGGAATTCCTCTCCGTGGTTTACCAGGAGTCGCGTCGGCTCTCGCGGCTGGTGAACGAAATCCTGGACTTGAGCCGGCTGGAAGCCGGAAGACTGGTCTATCATTATGTTCTGCAGCCCATAGACCCGATTTTGGAAGAGTCGGTGGAAGCGGTTCGGGCCGAGGCGGAGAACAAGAAGGTCAAGATTTCGCCAAGCCTCGGCTGCGGATTGGAGCTTTGGCTGGACCGGGACCGCATCAAGCAGGTCGCCATCAACCTCCTGAACAACGCCATCAAGTATTCGGAGCCGGGAACGGAAACCCGGCTTGAAAGCAAAGCCATGGACAACGGCGTCCTGGTTTCCGTGGCTGACCAGGGCATGGGCATTGCCCCGGAAGATTACGAAAAGGTTTTTGAAAAATTCGGCCGCGTCCAGGAGGTGGAGCATCACACCCAGGGCGCGGGCCTGGGCCTGCCCATTGCCAAGCGCATCATAGAGGAGGGGCATGGCGGAAGGATCTGGCTGGAAAGCCCGGGCCTGGGCCAGGGTTCCACATTTTATTTCTGGCTGCCCAAGAGCGCGAAGCATGCAGCCTAGGCAGGTGCTCATAGTCGATGACGACCGGCTGCTCCGGAAAATCCTGGAGCGAACCTTTGCCGAGCAGGGATGGAATTGCGCCAGCGCCGCGGACGGAGAGGCCGGCTGGGAAATGATTCATTCCTTGAATCCAGACCTGCTCGTGCTCGATATCTTCCTTCCCGGCAAGTGGAGCGGCATGGACCTGCTCCGCCTGCTCAAGGCTGAAAATAAAATGCAAGATATGACCGTGGTCGTGGTCACGGCCGGGGACCCGGCCAGGTACCTGGTGCCCAGCCGCGAGGCTGGCGCGGATATTCTAATCCCCAAACCCTTCAGCCCCAAGTCCTTCATCACCCAGATTCAAGGCTTGCTTTCGGAAAAGGAGGCTAGAAAATGAGTGAGGGAAAAGTTTTCCTGATTGATGACGACCCCGCCACCCTCCAGCTTTACACCAAAGCCCTGGAAAACGCCGGCTTCCAGGTCTATGCAACCTCCCAGGTGATCGGCACGGTCAACAAGATAAACGAGTTCTCGCCTGATGTAATTCTGCTCGATGTTATGATGCCGGCCCTGGCCGGAGACAAGATAGTCAAAATCCTGCGCCAGTCCGTGCGCAGCCAGCCCACCATCATCCTGCTCTCCAACAAGGGAGAAGAGGAGCTTAACAAAATCGCCAAGGAGTGCGGCGCCGATGATTTCATCACCAAGATGAGCGGCCCCTTCTCCGTGGTCCGAAAAATCAACGAGCACATTTTCCGAAAAAAAGGCCGGGCCTGACCGAACTTTGCTTTTTGCTCCGGGTTCCGGCTATACTTGAAAACCGATGAGCCGCGGCAAAGAAGCGCGTCCGAGCCGGGCGCAAGAGCTGCGATACCTATTACTGCTTGTGCTCGTGCTCCTGCTCGTGCACGCTCCGAACTTGGTGCTGCGCAAGCCGGTGCTGGACACCCCCATGGTCGCGGACCTGGGCGACCTTTTGCATCCGGCCAAGCTTTTCCTGCGCGAGAGCTATCTCTCCGGCCATTTCCCGCTCTGGAACCCGCACGACCTCTGCGGCATGCCCTTTCTCGCCTTTTCCCACACCGGCTCGCTCTATCCTTTGGGGATGCTTTACCTGCTTCGCTTTCCGCTCGCCAACAGCTTGAGCGTGCTCATCCATCTTATGCTTGCCGGGATTTGGGCTTACCTTTTTTTCCGCAGCCTCGCGCTCGGCCCCCCGACCGCCTTCATCTTGTCCTTGAGCTTCAGCTTGAGCGGAATGCTCTTCCGCAATCTCAATTTCATTCCCGCATTCAACTCCCAGGTATGGATGCCGCTTTTTTTCCTCGCACTCCATCTGCTCGGAC
>Ga0315282_10003899_pt1 | contig 26447 bp, 24 predicted proteins | sample YL17G07_20_MG_FD_203693 | JGI IMG/M metagenome (GOLD analysis project Ga0315282, IMG submission 203693) | Sediment microbial communities from Yellowstone Lake, YNP, Wyoming, USA - YL17G07_20 | ecosystem: Environmental > Aquatic > Freshwater > Lake > Sediment | place: USA: Wyoming | collected... | reverse complement strand
GAAAGGCAACGCCGGCGACGACCAGGATATTTGCCCAGAGACCTTCCTGGCCGGGAATCCGCGTAGCCCCCCGACAGCCCACATAGACCGCCGGAATGTCTTCCCGAAGTGACGCGTTGTTCACCAGCCTCTCGCATTTATACGAGCCGGCGCAGGACACAACCACGTCGGCCTCGACATCTCGAAACGCTTCCTGCCGGGACTCGATGAGGCAACCCGTATTAATGTCGAGGAGCCGCTCGCGCATGGCCGCAACTTTCGGCCGCGCGAGGTCTTTCAGGGAAAGCATGTGCCGCGCCAGGTTCTTATGTGATACCGTCTCAGGATCAATCAATACCACTTTCCCGCGGCCTGACCTCACCAATATGTCGGCGATGGCGGAGCCGGCGCTTCCATAGCTGATAACCGCGACGGATTTATCGGATAACACTTCGCGCTCTTTCGGGTTTCTCGTAAGGGTCACAACTCACCTCCATGGATTGGGATTTTTCTTTCGTGAAAAGGATCGGGGAGATTGAAAAGGGTTCTCTCTCGATGATCCCGGCGCTGAAAAACGGGTATTCCTTGAGAACTTCCTGAACGGTTTCAAGGTCTGTTTGCCCATTCCTCGGCCACCTCGGGGCGGAAGTCAAGGTCCTCATCCGCGATTTCCATGATCAGCGCCTCCCACATCCTAGACGACTTGAAACATGCCTCCCCGACGGGCGAATGCACTTGCGGGCAGAGTATTGACAGGGTTTGTGATCAGTCGTAAGTCGGCCGTGCTGGCCTTGGGCAGAAGCGAACACAACCGCGGAGCGTACGTTTTCACCCGCCCGCACGGCAAGAAAGGAAGGACAGCAGCCTGCTGTGGTAAGATGTCTGCCCTTACGGCGTGTTCCCGGTTGGTCGGAAGAGGGTTTAGCGTGCTCGAGCACGTCGTAGATTAGAGACGTACTATGGATCTACGCCCTGGCCCGGAAGGTGTTCCGGCCGTTCCGGCAAGAGCTTGGGAGGCGGTTCGCGACAAGTTGCCCAAGGCGGCGGAAAGCCGGGGGACACCGTGAGTGCCGGAGAGAGCGATGTGTGTGGAGGTAGCCCGTTCCGGTCTAGGGCTGCGGCAACGGGGCTGCCCAATTTGCTCAGCGGATGTGACGCACCCAACCGACAAAAGTGGCTGACCGCTTGGGGGGGGCAGACCCCCCATCTGCTTTCCAAGATCTGCCTAAGGAGGGAAGATTCTGATGGTTGGTGAACATGATCCCATCGTCGAGATTTCCATACGGGAGAGCTTGGCGGTTAAGCAGGCACTTCTCGACGACCAGAGACTGCAGAGCCTCATTGCCTGCGTGGGGCGGGTGTGTGTGACGGCGCTGCGTACGGGTCACCGAATTCTGCTTTTCGGGAACGGTGGAAGCGCCGCCGATGCCCAGCACATCGCCGCGGAACTGGTCGGCCGCTTTCGGCGGGAGCGCTCCGGCCTGCCTGCTCTGGCGCTCACCACGAACACGTCCGCGCTGACCGCGATTGGGAACGATTACGCCTTTGAAATTGTGTTTGCTCGGCAGGTAGAGGCGCTGGGCAGCAGGGGCGATGTGGCCATTGGGATCTCCACGAGCGGCAACGCGGCTAATGTGCTGCGAGGCATCGCCAGGGCCAGGGCCAAGGGGTTGGTGACTGTCGGATTGACGGGAAAGAATGGCGGTGCCCTGAAGGACCAAGCGCAGTATTGCATCTTGGTTCCGGCGGAGGCGACGGCGCGGATCCAGGAAGCGCATATTCTTATTGGTCACGTCCTTTGCGAAATCATCGATCGCGAACTATCCACGCGCAAGGCGCGGACCAGGATACCCAGACCGCAGCGGTGAACGAGGTGGCCCGCGCCGCCCAGAATCATCCAGCCGGGTGAAGTGAACCGGGGATATCACGTTGTGACAGGATGGCCAACAGCTGAGGCAGGCTGCCACGCTGGGTGTGATCAGAGTGAAACACAAACCAAGAACAGGTTGACATTGGCGGCGGGAAACAAAAACGATGGCTCTCGCGCCCATTGAAAGGCGGGACTTGTCTACATGATCGAATGCCTCCATCCCGAAGCCTCCGCGGCAGGGGCACGTGTCGTGCTTTTCGACTTTGATGGCACCCTGTCGCTGGTCCGCACCGGTTGGGTGGGCGTTATGGTGCCCATGATGACGGAGATTCTGACCGATCTCAAGACCGGTGAAAGCGAACAGGAATTGTCCGCTTTGGTCGGGGATTTCGTCGCGCGCCTCACCGGTGAGCAGACTATTTACCAGATGATCGAGTTGGTGCGTCAGGTCGAATTGCGCGGGGGAAAACCCCTCGCGCCTCTGGCCTATAAGAAGATGTACAACGACCGGCTGATGGCAAAGATTGAGTATCGGCGTGAGGAGTTGCGCCAGGGAAAAGTCCCGCCGCAGAAGTATGTGGTTCCCGGTGCGTGCGCTTTGCTGGAGGCATTCCGTGAGCGCGGGTTGAAGATGTATTGCGCCAGCGGGACGGACGAGGCTTACACGCGGGAGGAAGCCCGATTGTTACAGGTCGACCATTACTTTGACGGGGGCATTCACGGGGCGGTGGATGACTACCAGAATTTTTCGAAGGAGATTCTCATCCGGAAGATGATCGCCTCCCGGGAATGCCGTGGGGAAGAACTGCTTGGCTTCGGCGATGGTTACGTGGAAATTAAGAGCGTCAAAGATGTGGGAGGCGTGGCGGTAGCAGTGGCTACCGCGGAGCCGGAGTGCCAGGTGGTAGATGAATGGAAGCGGAAGCGGCTGGTCAGCGTCGGCGCGGACTTCGTCATCCCCAATTTTCTTGACCACGCGCAGCTTCTCCGCCGTCTATTCTCGGAATGAGGTCGAAGCATGAAGTCCAAGTACAAACTCTTTGACCGCACGCGGCTCCTGATCAAGCCGCTCCGTGAGCGTCATCACGACTATGAATTGGACCACTGGTTGAAGCTGGATGAGGAAGTTCCGGCCTACTCTCATCCTGACCTGCCGGCGGTGGCCCGCCGCTTGGGGGCCGCGAAAGAAAAGGGCGCGGCGCGGATTCTGATGATGGGCGCTCATGTGATCAAGGCGGGCATGAACCGCTACGTGATCGACCTGATGGAACAGGGATATGTAAGTCACGTGGCGATGAATGGCGCCGGCACGATTCATGACTTTGAACTGGCACGGATTGGCGCCACCACCGAAAGCGTGGCCCGGTACATCCGCACCGGCGAATTCGGGCTCTGGCGTGAAACCGGAGAGCTGAACGAAATCATTCAAGAGGCCGCGGCGCTCGGGCTTGGCCTGGGGGAGAATCTGGGACGGCGCCTCGAGGCCAGTGACTTCCCTCACAAGGACCTGAGCATCTTCGCCGCAGGCTACCGGCTCTCGGTGCCCGTCACCGTGCACGTGGGCATCGGCTACGACATCATTCACGAGCACCCGAATTGTGACGGGGCGGCGCTCGGTGCCGCCAGTTACCGTGACTTCCTGGTGTTCGCCCGGACTGTCGAGAATCTGGAGGGCGGCATCCTGCTCAGCTTCGGGTCCGCCATCATGGGCCCCGAGATCTATCTGAAGGCCCTCAGCATGGCACGCAATGTGGCGCGGCAACAGGGTCGCACGCTAACCCGCTTTACCACCGCGGTGTTCGATCTGGTGCCGATTCAAGGCGACATCCATCGCGAGTTGCCGAAGACCGACGCCGGCTACTACTTTCGTCCCCACAAAACAATTCTGGTGCGCACCGTGGCGGATGGAGGTGAAAGTTACTATTTTTGCGGGGAGCATCGGGCCACGCTACCGGCTCTGCGCCGCGCCCTTTTGGAGGTCTTATGACGACCGCAGAAATCCTCACCGCCATTCCGAAAGTGGCCGCGCTTGTAGTCGGCGACATTTGCCTCGACCGCTGGTGCACGTATGATCCCGCCGCGTCTGACCCCTCTCGCGAAACAGGTATTCCGCGAGTGGGGGTTATCTCGACCGAAATCAGCCCCGGCGCAGGCGGCACCGTGGCTACTAATCTGACCGCTCTGGGAGCAAGCCACGTGGCTGTCCTTGGTGTTCGCGGTGACGATGGGTTTGGCTTCGAACTCGACCGCTCGCTGGCCGAACGCGGCATCGACTCTGAACTAATGGTCAAGATCAAGGGTTGGCACACTTTCACTTATACGAAGGTGATTAATAGCGCAACCGGCGTCGAGGACAAACCGCGGCTCGATTTCATTTCCACAAAGCCGCTGCCCGCGCAGGCCGAAGAGCAGGTGCTGCACCACCTGCGTTCCGCTATAGCCGCCTACGATGCCATCTTAGTGGCTGATCAGGCAGAAACGAACGCCGGGGGCGTGGTGACTCCGGCTGTTCGGAGCTTGATCATTGAACTGGCGACGAAGTATCTGGAGAAAGTCTTCCTGGTCGATTCGCGCCTGCGTGCCGAACTGTTTCGGAAGGTCACGCTCAAGCCGAATCAGCAGGAGGCGGAAGCTGCTTGCAGAAAACTCTTCGGCGCCGTGGACTATCAGCGCCTGCGGCGACACGTCGAGGCGGACGTCATGATGGTGACTCACGGTTCCCGGGGCGTGCTAGTGCTCGAGGAGAGTGGTGAAAGGTGGAGCAATCCGCGGCCTATCGCGAGTCCCGTGGACACTTGCGGGGCGGGTGATAGTTTCTCAGCCGGGGCGGCGCTGGCGTTGGCGGTCACGCGGTCACCTCTCGCCGCTGCGCACTTCGGCAATCTCGTGGCTTCCATCACGATTATGAAAAAGGGAACAGGGACAGCCTCGCCCGCGGAACTCCTGGTGGTGAGTCAGGATCAAGGCTCGGTGTAGGCGAAGGTAATCGCTTCTCGTGCATGCGAGTAGGGGATCATAGAGGGCGGTGGTGGTGTGAGCAATCAGGCATAGACAAGCTGGCAGTCTGCCGGAGAACTTGAAATCGCGACTTCCGGGGTTCGATAGAATGAATGCTGGTGTACCGGAGCGCCTTGCCTTCAACCCTTCTGGCGGACGGAGCATACCAAAAGCCCACTTCGGTTGCCAAATCGGAAATCGTATCAAGCGGCGAATCCGGGATGGGTTCCGGATTCATTATCGAAGGCGATTCAGATTCCGACCCAGCAATGAAATGAGAGGTTGATGGCTCCCGCCTTTATCGTCTCTTATGTGTTGATTGCTGCCCTCATGCAGGATGCCACTACCAGCGTAATTGCCTGCTGGCCGTTTTTGTGGCGGGGGTGCTGCTGTCCAATCTCCACCATTTGTACAGAAGATATCCATTACCGAATCGTAATTACGCGCTGACCCTGGCTGTCGGCTCCCTCCTGCTGGTGACGATAGCCACTTATCTCGTCAAGGTTTTGGGGGCAAGAAACGCATTGGGTTCCTGAGCTGACGCTCTGCTTGGCACGGGCACCGGAGCGCGCATCAGCCTCGGTAAGGACCCGAATATCGGATGCGGCAGGCGGCATTCAGCACCTCGGCTGGTTACGGAACGAGCATCGGGGATCACTCGAAGAACAAGACCTTGGGATTCAGCGCATCTCCATGAATTGTCACTTCGACATCCTTGGCGTGAATCCGGTAAGTAGGCTGGGCCTTCCGCACAAGGGCAGGAAGCACGACCGGGTCATCCGCAAGATGATAACTGCAAATCGCCATCCGCGGCTTGAAACGCCGAAGGGTCTGCTGGGCGCCCTCGAGCGCATGCCGCTCAGACCCCTCGAGATCCATCTTGATGAAATCGACTCGGTCCAGTTTGAATTGCACAACGATATCATCCAGGGGAAGCACCGGAGTGCCTTCGATCTTTGTACCTTTGGCCGGCTCGAACAGGAAACTTTGCGAGGCTGATTCATCTCCCTCCCAGTGGAACAGGGTAAGACGATCTGCTCGTTCCCACACCCCCGCTTTGACCACCGCCACCTGGCCGGAGGCTATCTCCGGGGCAAGGTTGGCTTCCAGGCAGGCCTGGTTGACGGGGTCCGGCTCAATGGCTACGACTTGGCGCGCCCCCTGTTCCAGGGCATACCGCGAGAACATGCCGATATGGGCGCCACAGTCAATCACGGTATCCCCAGCCCGGATTCCGACTTCTCCGTGCTCGTAATCACGCTGAACGGTCAGTTCCCAACTGACGATACTCATACAGTCTCGCCCTGGGGCTGCTATCCAGAACTTCCCCAGCTTAGTTTGATACTGCTCACAATTTCGTCCGTGCAAGAGTTCCGCCGCCAGCAGCGTGAGGCGCTCTTTGAGCTTGCCACTTCCTAGCCACACGTTGTGCGCCCGCGATAAGACGATCCGTGCAACCTCCTTCCAGCCAAGATACGGCAGATGCCCGCATAGCTTCTCGTAGATGACCCTACCCCTCCAGCGGAGAGCGAGGTGTCCCTTGGCCAAGACCAACCCTGCTGCTAGCACTACAGCCGCAAGCAGCCAAACGCGTTGGAACATAGTTCCCCCTTGCGTTGTCTTCCGCGGCCTGCCCGATTACCAGCGCGGCAGAAAGATTAACATAGCCACCCGGACCAGGCAAAAGAGGCCATCGTCGCTCTCGGCAGAACCGCAGGCGGTAGAAACGTAGACCCGCCGACTCTACCTCCATCCTTCACTTGGACTACTGCGGCAAAACAATTCTCTCCAACGAAGTCCGAATCCTCTGCCAGGATAGAATAGGTCAGAAAGACATGGATGCCCGCAACCAGACGCGCCTTCAGCGTTCAGCATTCAGCAGTCAACAGAAATGCTGAACAGTGCCGTGCCGCGTTGTTGACAAGATTGGAAGCGGCATGCAAAAATGGCTTTCTTTGTGACGTGACGCAAAGGGTTTCCGGTAAGGCACAACTGTAAATGGCCGACGAGCCCAAGGGCCCGCCTTCGGGCGGAGCGAGTGAAACGCCTGCCAAGCCGGCTTCCGCCGAGGGGAGCGCGGCTGCTCGGCCTCCGAAGGCCGCGGCGGAACCGCTCAAGCCCCCTGCCGCAAAACCTGCGGTCAAACCTGAGCCCTGGTCGAGCCCGCTCCTGGGCGAGCTCCAACGAAGATTTCCCGGCGTGCTCGGCGAGGCGGTGATCTTCCGCAATCTGCCTTCAGTCACGGTGGCAAAAGAGGCGCTTCTGGCGGTTTGCGAGTTCCTGAAGAGCGACGAGGGCGGGGGATACGCGCTCCTGACCGATGAGACCGCGGTGGATTACCCCAAACGCGAAAAACGCTTTGAGGTTGTCTATCACCTCTATTCCTTTCAGCGCAATGACCGCTTGCGGCTGAAAGTCCTGGCCGGCGAAGACGAGAAGGTGCCGTCCGTGGCCGGCATTTGGCCCACGGCGAATTGGCTGGAGCGGGAAGTGTACGACCTGTTCGGGATCCAATACGAAGGCCATCCGGACTTGAAGCGCATCCTGCTGCCGGATGGCTGGACGGGTCATCCGCTGCGCAAGGATTACGACATCCTGAAGCAGGACGACACCTGGGTGCAGGCGAACCTGGGCATCAAGAGCGGACAATAAGCAATGCCCGACACCACCTATCTCGATGCCAGTGAGCTGGTCATCAACATGGGGCCGCAGCACCCGGCCACGCACGGGGTTCTGCGCGTCAAGCTGAAACTCGACGGCGAGAAGGTGTTGGGCTCGGAAGCCATCATCGGCTACCTGCACCGCGGCGTGGAAAAGATCGCGGAAAACCGCAACTATGTCCAGTTCACGCCGTACGTGGACCGCATGGATTACATCGCCGCGGTTACGAACGGCATGGGTTACGTGGAGGCCGTGGAGAAACTGCTGGGCGTCGAGGTGCCGGCGCGGGCCCAGTTGACGCGGATGATCCTGGCGGAGCTTCAGCGGATCGCGAGCCATCTGTTGTGGCTGGGAACACATGCTCTCGACCTCGGTGCGATGACGCCAGTCTTCTACACCTTCCGCGAGCGCGAAGAGATTTTGAAGATTTTCGAGAACTACTGTGGCGCCCGGCTCACCACGCACGCTTTCCGCATCGGTGGGCTGCAATACGACCTCTACGACGGTTTCGAGAAGGAGGTCTTGAAGTTCTGCGACTACGTTGGCCCGAAGATTGATGAGTACGAAACCCTGCTGACCACCAACCGGATCTGGCTCAGGCGGACCAAGGGGGTGGGAGTGCTCTCGGGCGAGGAGGCGATCGCCCTGGGCGTGACCGGGCCGGTGTTGCGCGGGTCGGGCGTGCGGTGGGACATTCGGAAGGCTCAGCCTTACGAAGCCTACGACCAGGTCCAGTTTGTGGTTCCCATCGGCGCGCACGGCGATACGTACGACCGGTACGTGGTGCGGATGCAGGAGATGCGCCAGTCGGTGCGGATTATTCGCCAGTGCGTGGAGCGGCTGGCGCCCGGGCCCATCATGGGCAAGGTGGGAAAGATCATCAAACCGCCCGTGGGCGAGGTGTACCACTCGATTGAAGCGCCCAAGGGCGAACTGGGATATTTCGTGGTCAGCGACGGCTCGGCGTTTCCGTACCGGCTACGGGTTCGTCCGCCGTCGTTTGTGAACCTGCAAGCTCTGGACCCGATGATCCGCGGCCATCTGGTGGCGGACGTGGTGGCCGTGATCGGCACGCTCGACATCGTTCTCGGCGAGGTGGACCGCTAGAAATTGATGATTGACGATTGAGGATTGGAGATTGGCGAGCTCCGAAGCTTGATCGTCGGTCGCAGATAAGCAACTCCATGGCTCAAAACGCGCTCCTATTCTTACCGGACCATCCGCTGGTCCTCGCCACTCTCAAGATCGTCATTGTGCTTCTGGTGCTGGCGGGCCTGGTGGCGTACCTGGTGTACATGGAACGCAAGGTTCTGGCGTTCCTCCAGGCTCGATTGGGCCCCATGCGCGTTGGCCCCTGGGGTTTGTTGCAGCCGGTTGCCGACGGTGTCAAGCTCCTGCTGAAGGAAGACATCATTCCGGCGGAAGCCGACCGGTGGGTTTTTCTCCTGGCCCCGGTCATCAGCGTCGTTGCCGCCTTCACCGTATTCGCCGCCATTCCCTTTGCCGGGAATTTCTACGTCACCGACGTTAACATCGGGATCCTCTTCATTCTGGGGGTTTCTTCCCTTGGGATTTACGGCATCATCCTGGGCGGCTGGTCATCGAACAGCCACTACTCCTTGCTCGGGGCCTTGCGGTCTTCGGCGCAACTGGTCAGTTACGAAGTCGCGGCGGGGATGGCGGTGGTCGGCGTGCTGCTCATCTCCAACTCTTTGAGCATGGTAGAGATCGTCCAGAACCAGCAGAAGATGGGGGTCTGGAACGTCTTCCTTCAGCCGATAGCATTCGTCGTCTACGTCATTGCGACCGTGGCGGAAACGAACCGCAACCCCTTCGACCTTCCCGAGGCGGAGTCGGAGCTGACGGCGGGATTTCACACCGAGTACAGCGGCTTCCGCTTTGCGCTGTACTTCCTGGCCGAATATACCGGCATGGTGCTGGTCTCCTGCATCGCGGTGACCCTGTTCCTGGGCGGGTGGCTGCGTCCCTTTGCGAGCGTCCGCGCGCTTGACTTCCTGAACTACATGCCGCCGCTTGCCTTGGTGGGCGCTGCGGCCCTCATCCTATGGCTCGGGCTCAAGAGCCGGGTGGCTGCGGAGAGATACGTGTTCGTGGGATTGGCGGCGGCGTGTGTGTTGCTGGCGGGCCTGGTGGCCCTTCCACCCGTGCTGAGTGCGGTTCAAGGGATTTTCTGGTTTGCAGTCAAAGTCCTCATGTTCTTGTATGCCTTCATCTGGTACCGGGGCACCTTCCCGCGGTACCGTTATGATCAACTGATGAACGTCGGCTGGCGGGTGATGATTCCTCTGGCGTTGGCGAACGTCATTGTGACTGCCGTCCTGCGCTACTGGTTGAGCGGGCCCCATCCCGCCTCGCCAACCGCATGGTTGGGTGGGCATTGATATGGGATGGAAGGATCTGCTGCGGCGAATATTCTTGGTGGATCTGCTGAAGGGTCTGCGGCTGACGTTCTCTTATCAGCGGCCCAGCGCCACCTACACGGAGCAGTATCCCCTGGAGCGGCCGCCGGTGGCGGAGCGCTACCGCGGCGCGCCGCGGCTGAACAACCACCCGGAAACGGGCGAGACGCTCTGCATCGCCTGCAACCTCTGCGCGCTGGCCTGCCCGGAGCATCTTATTGTGGTGGGCTGGGAGCGGACTGAGGACCGAAAGAAGAAGCTGACGACGTTTACTTACGACCTCTCGCGCTGCATGTTCTGCGGGCTGTGCGAGGACGCCTGCCCGGTGGATGCGCTGGAGTTGACGCAGGACTTCGAGATTGCGCACTACAGCCGGGAGGGGATGATCTGGGACCGGCAGATGCTCGAGCAAGGCCCGCAACCCACGCGCTACACGCGGTAGTCAGTAGGGGGAAGGCAGCCAGGACTGGCGGGGCGACAAATGACGTCGCTTCCGCCGGTTGGGTGTCAACAACGGACAACTGACAACGGACGAAGTTCCTAAGATGCTTGCTCAAATTGCATTCTTCTTTCTTTCGACGGTGGCGCTAGTTTCCGCCGTGATGGTCATCACCCGGCGGAACGCGGTTCACAGCATCATCTGGCTGATTGTCACGTTGTTTTCAGTAGGCGGCGTTTTTCTGACGCTGCACGCCGAGTTTCTTTTTGCCGTGCAGGTGATTCTGTATGTGGGCGGCATCATGGTGCTGTTCCTGTTTGTGGTCATGCTGGTAAACCTTGATGTGTCGCTGAAACAGGCGCAGTTCCGCCGTCACTGGTGGGTGGCCTTGGTGACCGCGGTGGCGCTCATGGCGGAGCTGGCTTACGGGATTTACCGGGGAGGCGAGGGATTTGCCCTGGCCCACGCCGCAGCCATGCCCCTGGGGGGAGGAAACACGCAGGCGGTCGGCTTGGTGCTCTACCAGGATTACCTGCTGGCGGTGGAGATTGCCTCACTCCTGCTGCTGGTGGCGATGGTGGGAGCAGTGATCATGGCCAAGAGGAAAATCGAATGATTCCCACGCACTACTACTTGTTCCTGGGCACGGCGCTCTTCACCATCGGCGTGATCGGTGTCCTGACGCGGCGTAACGTCATCGTGATCTTGATGTCGATTGAGCTGATCCTGAACGCCGTCAATATCAACCTGGTGGCGTTCTCGCGCTACTTTCAGTCGGTGGATGGGCAGGTCTTTGCGATCTTCGTGATTACCGACGCCGCCGCGGAGGCGGCGGTGGGGCTGGGCTTGATCATCGCGCTGTTTCGGAACAAGGAGACAGTGAACGCGGACGAGATTGATTTGTTGAAATGGTAGCTGAACAGGGAACAGGGAACAGGGAACAGAAAAACCTTTCTTCCCTGAAGACGGGCAACTGAGGACCGATGCGATTTCTTGATCTCATCTGGCTAGTTCCGCTGCTGCCAGCCCTGGGGGCATTCATTCAGCTCCTCTGGGGACGGAAGCTTTCGAACCGGGCTGTGTCGCTGGTCTCCGTGGGGCTGCCGGGGTTGTCGTTCGCCTGGGCGGTGGGTTGTTTCCTTCAACTTCTCCACTTGCAGGGGGCGCCCTTCACCAAGATCCTGTACACCTGGCTGCCCGCAGGCGCGTTTCATCTCGCCGACGGCGCGCTGGCTCAGTTGAACGTCGAAGTGGGCTTCCAGCTTGACGCGCTCTCGGCGGTCATGATGCTGGTCGTGACCGGCGTCGGCTTCCTCATCCACGTTTACTCCATCGGTTATATGGGCCACGAAGGCGGCTATTACCGCTTTTTCGGGTACATGAATCTGTTCATGTTCTCGATGCTTGTTCTGGTCTTGGCGGACAACTACCTGATGATGTTTGTCGGCTGGGAGGGCGTGGGGCTCTGCTCGTACCTGCTCATCGGTTTCTATTTCCACCGCCAGTCCGCCTCTGATGCCGGCAAGAAAGCCTTCATCGTGAACCGGGTGGGGGATGCCGGATTCCTACTGGGCGTGATGCTGATGGCGGTTACCTTTGGCAGCCTCAACTTCCTTGAGGTGACGGAGGCCGCGCGCAGCGGCCGGTTCGCGGTGGGTGACGGCGTCGTCACGGCCATCTGCATCCTCCTATTCGTTGGCGCCACCGGCAAGTCAGCGCAGATTCCACTCTACACGTGGCTGCCCGATGCCATGGAAGGTCCTACGCCCGTCAGCGCGCTCATCCACGCCGCGACCATGGTGACGGCAGGCGTTTACATGGTGGGGCGGTCGAATGCGCTGTTCATCCTGGCCCCGACGGCGTTGGCGCTGGTGGCGGGTATCGGAGCGGCCACCGCGATTTGGGCCGCCTCCATCGGCCTGGCGCAGAACGACATCAAACGCGTGCTGGCCTACTCCACCGTGAGCCAGCTAGGCTACATGTTTCTGGCCTGCGGGGTCGCCGCCTTCGGCGCCGGTATCTTCCACCTGATGACGCACGCTTTCTTCAAGGCGCTCCTCTTCCTCGGCTCGGGTAGCGTGATTCACGCGCTGGCGGGCGAGCAGGACATGCGGAAGATGGGCGCCCTGGGGAGCAAGATCCCGACGACCGCCAAGACCATGCTGGTGGGCACTCTCGCCATCAGCGGCGCGCCGCTGCTTTCCGGTTTCTTCAGCAAGGATGAAATCCTTTGGCAGGCCTTCGCCAGCCCTTACGGACGCGGACTTCTGTGGTTCGTTGCGTTCGTGACTGCGGGTTTGACGGCGTTCTACATGTTCCGTCTTTTCTTCCTGACTTTTGAAGGTCGGTCTCGGGTGTCCCACGAGGTGGAGCAGCACATCCACGAATCACCCCGGGTGATGACGGTGCCGCTCATAGTCCTGGCCGCGGGCGCGGCGGTCGCGGGCTTTGTGGGCTGGCCGAAGGTGCTGGGCGGGTCGAATCACTTTGAACACTTCCTCGAGCCCGTTTTTGAGAACCCGACCATGCGGGCCTCAGCTCACCATGTCTGGAGCCTGGAGTTCGGCCTCATGCTGAGTTCGGTGCTGGTGGCGGCGGCCGGTTTCTATGTTGCCTACCTGTGGTACATCAGGCGGCCGGAGGTGCCGGAGCGCGTGGCGGCCGCGGCGGGGCCCGCCTATCGACTCATTCTGAACAAGTACTACGTGGATGAGTTTTACGACGCGCTCTTCGTCAACCGTGCCAAGAACCTTGGCAACGCCGCCGCGGCGTTTGACTTGGCGGTCGTGGACGGTGGGGTTAACGGCACGGGGTGGTTTACGCGCTTGGCAGCGGAAATCTCGCGCCTGTGGGATTTGTGGGTCATCGACGGCCTGGTCAACGTGACGGCCTTTGCCGTGAAAGTCCTGAGTTATCCCGTGCGTATCGTTCAGACGGGTCTGGTGCAGACTTACGCCCTACTGATCGTCCTGGGCGTGTTGATTTTCATGGGGTATTACCTCATTCATTTTTGATTTTGGATTTTCGATTTTGGATTTCCGATTTCGGATTAAGACGTACAGCTGGTGCTGCCAAGGTTCTGGCTGCTGGAGCGGTTGCAATTTGGGAAGGACTGTCAACTGTCAACTGCTCTTCTGAGGTAACGATGCACTTTTTTCACGACCACATTCTGAGCATCATCCTCTTCACGCCGCTCGTGGGGCTGGTTCTGCTCCTCTTTATTCCCGGGGAAAGGAAGAACGCCGTCCGCTGGTGGGGCAACGTTGCGATGTTCGCCGGCTTCCTGGTCTCGCTGCCCCTGGCCTTCTGGTTCTCGGGCGAGGCGCCCGACCAGCAATTCAAGTTCCTCGAGCAGCACGACTGGATCGCCTCCATCGGCGCGCAGTATTTCCTGGGCATTGACGGCATCAGCTTTCTGCTCATCATGCTGACCACGGTGCTCGGATTCCTTTCCGTGCTTTCCTCCTGGACGGCCATTGAGGAACGGGCGAAGGAATACTACGCCATGTTCCTGCTTCTCCAGACGGGCATGCTCGGAGTGTTCATGTCGCTGGATTTCTTTCTATTCTACGTTTTCTGGGAAGTGATGCTGGTGCCAATGTACTTCATCATCGGCGTGTGGGGCGGCCCGCGCAAACTCTATGCGGCCATCAAGTTCTTCTTGTACACCCTGGCGGGCTCGGTGCTGATGTTGCTCGGAATCCTGGCCCTTTACTTCCGCTATCATTCAGATACCGGCATTTACACCTTTAACGTGCTCTCCCTGGTGCAGCATACTTGGCCAGAGAACCTCCAGATTTGGGTTTTCTGGGCCTTCATGATCGGGTTTGCCATCAAGGTCCCGATGTTCCCCTTCCACACCTGGTTGCCTGACGCGCACGTGGAAGCGCCGACGGCGGGTTCGGTAATCCTGGCCGGCGTCCTGCTGAAAATGGGGACCTACGGTTTCGTCCGCTTTTCGCTACCCCTGCTGCCGCAAGCCAGCTCCAACCCGAAAATCGTCAAGGTGATGGTGACGCTCTCCATCATCGCCATCATTTACGGGGCGCTGGTCTCGATGATGCAGCGCGACATGAAGAAGCTGATCGCGTACTCCTCCGTCAGCCACCTGGGTTTTTGCACGTTGGGCATTTTCGCGTTGAACCCCCACGGCCTGGCGGGCAGCGTCATCCAGCAGGTTAACCACGGGATTTCCACCGGCGCGCTGTTCTTGGTTGCCGGCCTCATCTACGAACGCCGGCACACGCGGGAAATCAAGGAACTGGGCGGCCTGTCGAACGTCATGCCGGTCTATGCCACGCTCTTCATGATCGTCACGCTTTCTTCCATCGGCCTGCCGCTGCTCAATGGATTTATCGGGGAGTTCACGATCCTGCAAGGGGCGTTTGAAGTGAACTGGCGCTGGGCTGCCTGGGCGGTGTTGGGGATCGTGCTCGGAGCAGCGTACATGCTCTGGCTGTATCAGCGGACGATGTTCGGCACCTGCGACAATCCGAAGAACCAGGTGCTGAAAGACCTGAATTTCCGCGAGATTATGACGCTGGTGCCGCTCATCATCTGGGCCTTCTGGATCGGGCTCTACCCCAAGCCGTATTTCCAGGTGCTGGAGAAGCCGGTGGCGGCCATTGTCGAGCGCGTGAACCCAGGCTTCTACGCGCCGCCGGCGCCTGTTACAGCTACGGCGGCGCCTGCTGCGGTTCCCAAGCCGGCCCCCTCTACTGCGACGCACGCGCCGGGAGTTGCGCCCTGATGTGGAGCCAATTCTTCCAACGCGGGGACTATGCGGCGATCACCCCGGAGATCGTGCTGACGATGTTCGGGTTGGGCATCCTGCTGATTGACTTCCTCATTCGGGAGAAGCGGGACAAGTATCTGAACGCCGTCAGCGCCTTGATCGGTCTGGTGATGGCCTCGGTGCAGCTTGTCAGGTTCTGGCGAGGCTCCCTCTTGCCCTTGCCGTACAGCGGTTTTGGCGGCGCCATCGTTCTGGATTCCTTCGCGATTTACTTCAAATTGATCGTCCTGGTGGCGACGGCGCTGGTGGTGCTCATCTCCGTGAAGTACCTGGAGATTGAAGAAGCGCATTTCGGAGAGTACTACGCGTTGCTGCTGTTTTCGGTGGTGGGGATGATGTTCATGGCTTCAGGCCGGGACCTGATCGTCCTGTTCATCGCCCTGGAGCTGATGGCCCTGTGCGAATACGTCCTGACGGGATTCCTGCGCGGCAACCGGCGGTCGAATGAAGCAGCTATGAAGTTTTTCCTGCTGGGCGCGTTTTCCTCCGGCCTGTTGCTCTACGGGATGTCGCTGCTTTACGGCATCGGCAATTCGACGAATCTGGCTGTCATCGCGGGGCGCCTTGCCGCCCGCCCCTCGCCCGATCCGCTTTCCTGGATGGCCATGATCACGTTGCTCGCCGGCCTGTTCTTCAAAATTGCCGCCGTCCCCTTCCACCAGTGGACCCCGGACGCTTATGAGGGTGCGCCCACCTCCATCACGGCGTTCATCTCCGTGGCGCCCAAGGCGGCGTCCTTTGCCATCCTGCTGCGCATTCTGCTGGTGGGGATCTGGCCGCTGCGCGTGGAATGGCAACTGCTGACGATGGGCGTCGCGGTCGCTACCATGATCGTCGGCAATCTGGCCGCCATCACCCAGACGAACATCAAGCGGTTCTTCGGATATTCCACGATCTCGCATGTCGGCTACTTGTTGCTCGGCTTGGTGGCGGTTGCCGACGGCAATCCGGAAGGGCTGACCGCCATCGTCATCTATCTCCTGGTTTACACTTTTATGAACCTGGGGGCCTTTGCGATCATCATCATGCTGCGGCGCAAGAATCTCGTCGGGGATGAGATTGACGACCTTTCCGGCCTCATGGCGCGAGCCCCCGGCGCGGCCATCCTGATGCTGATCTTCTTACTTTCGCTGGCTGGCATCCCGCCCACCGCCGGCTTCATTGGCAAGTATTTCATTTTTCTCTCTCTCATTCAGACGCGGCATTATTTCCTGGCGGTCCTGGCGGTGGCGTTTGCGGTGGTGGCGCTATACTATTATTTCCGGATTGTCGTAGTGATGTTCATGAAGAAGCCGCCGGATACCGTTCCCCTGGCTACCAGCCTTGGCGTCTCGGTGGCCCTGGGGGTCGCGCTGGGCATGACGCTGATCGTGGGGGTTTATCCGCAACCTTTCATCGTCCTGGCGCGCGAGGCGATCCGGCCGTTCTTCTACTAGCCGGGAGTCTGAGTCGTGTTTCCTCGCCGGGATAAACAGGCGGACCTGTGGGCGCGGATCGGGCTGTATACGAGCCTGGGTTTTATCCTGCCCGCAGGGGCCGTGGCGGGTTATATCCTCGGTTGGTACCTGGATGGGTGGTTGCACACGGCGCCAGTTTTGGCTGTGGTGATGGCAATGCTGGGCGCGGCGGGCGGGTTTGTGGAAGTTCTGCGTCTGGTGACGCGAGGGGAGAAAAGTGAAGGCGAAGACAATACAAACGAGCGAAGTGGCCCAAGCTGAAGCGCGGCTGCCGCGTTGGATGATGGGATTATCCGTCGCGGGAGTGCTGGGAGCGCTTCTCTACGGGCGGGTTCCCTTTGCGGCGGGATTTGCGCTGGGTGCTGCCCTCGCCATCCTTAACTACTTCTGGCTCCACCAGGCGCTTGAGCATCTGTTTGCGACGCAGCGAAACCGTCTGCCGCGGCGCGTTATAGCGAAGTTTGCGGTCCGCTATCCGTTGGCCTTTGGGGCAATCTGCTTCTTCTACTGGACGGGCTGGTTGCCGTTCACCGCGATCCTGGCCGGACTCTTCGTTCCGGTGGGCGGGGTATTGATTGAGGCTGGTATCCAGATTGGCCGGGGTTGGCGTTACTCCAGCCCTGCTTAGGCGAGGCGGAGCGATGGAACGAGCTTATGCAGCATGAATTGTGGTTCACGGCCCTGCTGAATAGACTCCTGGGCGGGGGGATAACCTCCGCCCTGGTGAAACTTGGACTCCCGCCTGCTGATCCGGCTCATCCCCTTCCGAATTACCTGGCCATGGAAGTTGTAGTGATCCTGGTCATCCTGGGCGGCGCACTTCTCTTGCGGCGCCGGCTCTCGGTGGAGAATCCGGGGAGATTCCAGCAGGCGATGGAAGTGGTGGTGGAGTTCGTCCAGAGCCTGACCGACGAGATTATCGGCCCCAGAGGTCGTCGCTACGTGGCGATGATTGGCACCTTCGGCATCTTTATTGTTCTCTGCAACCTGTTGGGTTTGATTCCCACACTTGCCACGCCTACCGCGAACATCCAGGTGACCCTGGGTTGCGCGGTGGCAGCTTTTCTTTATTACAACTTCCAGGGATTGCGTCAGCATGGTGTGGTCGGCTACTTGAAGCATCTCTGCGGCCCGATGATGGCGATTGCCATCATCATGTTTCCTATCGAAGTCGTGGGCAATCTGGGTCGGATGCTCTCGCTCAGTGTCCGTCTCTATGCCAACATGATGGTGGGCGAGCTCCTGGAGAAGGTTTTCGGCGGGCTGGTCCCCGTTGTTGTCCCGGTTGCTTTCATGGCCCTGCACGTTTTCGTGTCGTTTTTGCAGGCCTACGTCTTCATGCTACTGCCGGCGGTCTATATCAGCTTGGCGGTGGCGGAAGAACACTAGAAGCAAGAGTCAGTAGTCAGTAGAGCGGAGGGTGTACGGGGGAGCCCGGTGCGTGAAGTGGTCGGCAGGGAAGTAGGGTCAGGAATGGCTTATGGTGAGTCCGGGCTTCTGCCTTCCGATTTCCTGAGGTTCAATCGCCAGCGTGAGTCCCGCCGGCACGAGGGAAGGCGGGAAACCACCTCCGGGCGAAAATCATGAGGGGTTCGGGTCGCCCGCGCGACTCGGGTCCAAAGGAGGCACAGTGAGACGTTACGTTCTGATGTTCTTGACGGTACTGGGAGCACTGCTGGTGGCGGCGCCGGCCTTTGCGCAGGAAGGCGCCGCGAAGGCGTCGTCAATGGACGCTGTCACGTGGGTGGCGATTACCTCGGGGTTTGCCATGGCGATCGCTTCGGCGGCTTGCGGTTATGCGCAATCCAAAGCTACCGTGGCGGCGTGTGAGGGCTTGGCGCGCAATCCGGGAGCCCGGCCGGGCATCCAGTTTGCGCTCATCCTGGCCTTGGTGTTGATTGAGTCGATGGCGCTTTATACCTTCGCCGTCATCTTCGCTAAAGTGACCATTCCGAGGTAGCAGATTCCTGCGCCAGTTCGGTCCCGGGGGGAAGCTTCGGCTTCCCCCCGTCCCTTTTTCACTCGCGATACACCACGTCCAACCTAGGGCAGGGGCAGGGCAGCGAGATTTGTGAGCAGCAGGAAATCGCCGGGGTAGAGGCCGAGATAGAAGATGCCCACGACGCTGACGGCCACGGCCACGCGGAGCGCCCAAGGCAGCGGAGTGCGGGAGGTTGCTGTCTTACCTTCCCGCATGTACATCACCACGATCAGCCGGAAGTAGTAATAGACCGACACCACGCTGGTCAGTACGGCGACGATGGTCAGCCCAATCAGCTCGGAGTGGATAGCGGCGCGGAAGATGTAGAACTTCGCAAAGAACCCCGCGGTGGTTGGGAAGCCGGCGAGTGAAAGCATGAAGACGGTGAGACAGGCTGCGACGCCCGGGCGTTCGTACCCGAGTCCCGTATAGTCCTCGAGGCGCGTCCAGCGTTCTCCCGTGCCGGCTAAGTGGCCGACCAGCACGAACGCACCCACGTTCATCAGGGCGTACGCCACGAGGTAGAAGAGTACCGTCGCTGTTCCTTCCCTGGGCCCGGCGGCGATTCCGACGAGCACGTAGCCGGCGTGAGCAATCGCGGAATAAGCCAGCAGCCTTTTCACATTCGACTGGAGCAGCGCCGCCAGGTTGCCCAGGCACATGGTGAGGATGGCGGAGACCCAGATGACCCAGAAGGTGAGCGAACCTGCCGCGGTGAAAGCACCGAGAAAAATGCGTAGGACGACGGCGAAGGCCGCGGCCTTCGGTCCTACGGAGAGGAACGCCGTGACGGGCGCGGGAGCGCCCTGGTAAACGTCCGGGGTCCAGATGTGAAAGGGGACGGTCGAAACCTTGAAGGCTAGGCCGACAAACATCAGCAGCACTGCCACCCCCGCCAGGGGAGACCACGGGAAGAGGCTACCGGAGCTCCCCAGCCGCTCGCGCAAAGCCAGCAGGTTGGTAGTCCCCGTCAACCCGTACACAAAAGCAATCCCGTACAGGAAGAAGGCCGTAGCGAATGAGCCGAGCAAAAAGTACTTGAGCGAGGCTTCGTTCGAGAGGGGGTCGTGCCTCTTGAAGCCCGCCAGGATGTAAGTGGCGAGCGAAGAGATCTCGAGCCCCAGAAAAATCATGACGAGTTCCGTGGAAGCGGCCATGAAGCACATGCCCACGGTGGCCATCAACAGCAGGGCGTAGAACTCGCCGTGGTGGATGTTGTCCCGCTCCAGGTAGTCGAAGCAGCCCAGCAGCGTGAGCGCCGCCACCAGCAAGAACAGACAGATGAAGAAGAGGCTGAAGCGGTCGGCGGAGACGCTGCCGCCAAAAGCGAGGCCGGGCGAAAAGGAAGTTCGGACGGTGGCGGCGCCCGCGGCGATTACCCCAAAGAGTGAAAACCAACCCAGCAAGGTCTTCCGCCCTGCCGGAACAAACGGCTCGAAAACCATCACCAGGATGGCGAAGCCGGCAAGGATGGCCTGCGGCAAGATGCGAATCAGGTCGTTGGCCTGCACCGTGATCATCGACTCGGCTCCGCGGGTCGGATGAACTTCTTGAGCGCGAAGTGCGGCGGGCCTTGCTCGATCCGGTAGATAACCCGCGCCACGCCCAAATCCAGGCGTCGCAGGAAAGGCTGGGGGTAGATGCCCATCCACAGAACCACCAGCACTACGGCCACCAGAATGATTTTCTCCCGCCCCGTGCAATCCGGGAGGTGGCGATTCTTCTCGTTCGTGACCGGGCCGAAGAAGACGCGTTGGTACATCCAAAGCAGATACACAGCAGCCAGCACCACGCCTAACGCTGCCAGGGCTCCGAACAGCGGGCGAGCGTGGAACGCGCCCACGATAATCAGAAATTCCCCCACGAAACCGTTTAGGAGGGGCAGACCCAGGGACGAGAGGACCACAATCATAAAGAATGTGCTGTAAACGGGGAGCGTGGTGGCGAGCCCGCCAAATTCCTTGATCAGGCGGGTGTGCCGGCGGTCGTACAGCATCCCCACCAGGATGAACAGGGCCCCGGTCGAGACGCCGTGGCTGCACATCTGGTAGATGGCTCCCTCCATCCCGCTTATGGTGAAGGTGAAAATCCCCAGCACCACGAACCCCAGGTGGGCCACCGAGGAATAAGCTACGAGCTTCTTCATATCCGGCTGCACCATGGCCACCAGCGAGCCGTAGATGATGCCCACAATGGCGAGCACGCTGATGAAGGGAGCGAACTCCCGCGACGCCTGCGGAAAGAGCGGCAGGCAGAAGCGCAGCATGCCGTAAGTCCCCATCTTCAGCAGCACGCCCGCCAGGATCACCGAACCGGCGGTGGGAGCCTCGACGTGCGCGTCGGGCAGCCAAGTGTGGAACGGGAACATGGGCACTTTGATGGCAAAAGCCAGGAAGAACGCCAGGAACAGCCAGACCTGCGCCGTCCCCGACAGCGCCTGCACGCTGCCGGCGAGCTGGAGCTCGATGGCTTCGAAGTCGAAAGTCCCGGTGACGTTGTAGAGATAGAGGATGCCCACCAGCATCAGGGCGGAGCCTGTCATCGTGTAGAGGATGAACTTGATGGCGGCATAGACGCGCCGCTCGTGTCCCCACACGCCGATCAGGAAGTACATCGGGATGAGCATCGCCTCCCAGAAGATGAAAAACAGGAATAGATCGAGGGAGACGAAGACGCCGATCATCCCGGTCTCGAGCGTGAGCAGGAACAGGAAGAACTCCTTCACGCGGTTGGTAATGCTTGTCCAGGAGGCGAGGACAGCGAGGAGGGTCAGGAACGCCGTCAGCAGAATGAGCAACACGCTCAGGCCGTCGATGCCCAGGTGATAGCTGATGGGGGGCGCAGTAATCCACGGGCGGTGCTCAATAAACTGCATGCCCGGCTGATTGGGGCTGAAGTCGAGAAAGACCTTGAGGGCCAGCGCAAAAGCGAGCAGCGAAACACCCAGCGAAACCCAGCGGATGCGCGCCGCCGCATCTCGACCCAGGAAGGCGATGATCAGCGCCCCCGCCAAGGGCAGGAACGTGAGCACCGTCAGTGGATGATCAAGCAGCCAGGACATCTTCTAAAGCCCAAGGAAAAGCCTTGACTTCTTCTGCCCGCATCATCGCGCGAGCACATAACCCAGCCACAGGACAGCACCGAGGAGGACCCAGGCGGCGTAGCTCCGCAGGTTGCCCGACTGAATCCGCCGCAGGAGGTTGCCAGCGTCGGCGGTCAGTACGGCGCTGCCGTTGACCATGAGCCCGTCAATGGCGGCGACATCCATGACCCGCCAGAGAATCCTCTCCGAACCGCGCCTGATGGGTCGGACCACGAGCCAGTGGTAAAACTCATCAACGTAGTACTTGTTGACCAGCACCCGGTAGAGACCACTAAAGCGCTCTGCCAGACCCTCGGGCAGTTTGGTGAACTTCAGATAACAGAGGTAAGCCAGCAGAATGCCCGCTCCTGCGACTACGAGCGACATTGCCATCACGGCAAGGCCGCCGGCAGGGGCTGGAGTGGGACGCACGGCGATAGAACTCAACACGGCCGCGGACGAAGCGAACACCGGCTGGAGATAGTGATGGAACCACTCGCCGCCGCCCCAGGCTTTGGGCAAGCTGACGTAACCGGCGACCACCGAAAAGAATGCCAGGATGACGAGCGGCCCGGTCATCTTTCCTCCGCTTTCGCGCACGTGAGGCTCGCGGGCGGGCTCCACGCGCGATGCGCCGTGGAAGGCCAGGAAGAGCGCGCGAAACATGTAGAAGGCCGTCAGGCCCGCCGTCAACGTCGCGAGCCAGTAAAGCCACGGCTTGCCCAATGGCCCCTCGTAGGCGCCCAGCAGGATCTCGTCCTTGCTGAAGAAACCGGAGAAGAGAGGCATACCGCTGATGGCGAGTGTGGCTACCAGGAAAGTCAGCCACGTAGTCTTCATCTTGTGGCGCAGCCCACCCATCTTCCTCAAATCCAATTCGCCACCCAGGGCGTGCATGACGCTGCCGGCGGCAAGGAAGAGGAGCGACTTGAAGAAGGCATGGGTCATCAGGTGAAAGATACCCGCAGAAAACACGCCCGCCCCGCAGGCCACAAACATGTATCCGAGCTGGCTGATGGTGGAATAAGCGAGCAGCCGCTTCAGGTCGTTCTGGGTCACGGCGATGGTGGCGGCGAAAAACGCCGTGAGGCAACCCACGGTGCCCACAATCTCGAGCGCCAGGGGCGCGTGGGCGTAAAGCACGTTCGAGCGCGCCACCAGATACACCCCTGCCGTAACCATCGTCGCGGCGTGGATCAGGGCGCTGACCGGCGTCGGACCTTCCATGGCGTCCGGGAGCCAGACGTAAAGGGGAAGCTGTGCGGATTTGCCCACCGCGCCCAGGAAAAGCAGCAGCCCGACGGCCGTCAGTGGGCCCTGGAGGTATCCCGGGGGGAGCGCCGCCAGGCGCGAAAAGACAGACGGGAAATCCACGGCGCCGAAAGTCCAGAAGAGCAGGGCAACACCGAGGGTGAAGCCCACGTCCCCAATACGCGTGACGATGAAGGCCTTCTTCCCGGCGTCGGAGGCTGACTTCCTGGGGAAGTAGAACCCGATCAGCAGGTAGGAGCACAGCCCTACGCCTTCCCAGCCCACAAACATCAGCGGATAGTTGGCCGCCGTCACCAGCATGAGCATCATGAAGAGGAAGAGGTTGAGGTAGGCGAAGAAGCGATAGTAACCGCCTTCGTGCCCCATATAGCCCCGGGAGTAAAGATGAATGAGAAAGGAGACCACGGTGACGGTGACCGTCATCACCAGGGTCAGGCGATCGTAGTAGAGGGCGAAGTCGGCGCGGAAAGCTCCCGACTCAATCCAGGTGAAGTAGCTGTGAAGGTAAGGGGCGGGGGCAGAGGGCAGATGCGAGTAGGTCCAGGCGGCCAGCAGGGCGGAGAGCAGGGAGAGGCCGGGGCCGCCACAGGCTATCGCCGACACCGCGGCCTGGGGGAACCGCCGGCCGAAGATGCCGTTGAGCACGGCGCCGGTGAGGGGCGGAAGCAAGATGAGCAGCAGCAGGATTTCCATCGTTGCGTCTTGAGCCGGCTAAGACTCTCCTGTCTTGTTGACCCTAAAGCTTCAGCGAATCGAAATCTTCAATGCTGAGCGACCCACGGTTGCGATAGACCGCGATGATGATGGCCAGACCCACGGCGGCTTCGGCCGCGGCCACCACAATGACGAAGAACACAAACACCTGCCCGTCCAAGTTCCCCAGGTAGCGCGAGAAACCGATGAAGGCCAGGTTCACGGCGTTGAGCATCAGCTCGATGCACATGAAAATCGTGATGATGTTCCGCCGCACGATAAATCCCACGGCGCCGAGCCCGAAAAGGATCGCGCTCAGCGCCAGGATGTGAGCCAGGGGAAGCATGCTTCAGACCTCAGAGCCGTTTCTTGGCCAGAACGACCGCGCCCAGCACCGCAACCAGAATCAAAATGGACGTCACTTCAAACGGTAGAACGTAGTTCCGGAAAAGCAACTCGCCTATAGCCCGCGGTCCGCCAACCAGTGCCGTGGCGGCCGGGGCGGTCTCCGGCGGGAAGCGTTGCCAGACGGCGAAAATGACCTCACCCAGGAAGGCCAGCAGCAAGGGGGCTCCCAGCCAGCGGGCCAGGCGGCTTCGGTCGGTGGAGGTCTCCTGCCTGGCGTTGAGCAACATGATGACCAGCACGAAAAGCACCATAATGGCGCCGGCATAGACGATCACCTGAACGACCGCCAGGAATTCGGCGCCCAGCAGGAGATAGATCACCGCCAGCGAGCAGAGCACCACGATCAGAGAAAGCGCGCTGTAAACCGGCGTGCGCTCGAGGACCAGGCAGAGTGCCGCCAGAATCGCCACAGTCGCCAGGACGTAGAACAACGGCGCCATACCCTAGGTGCTCCGCCAGGCAAGGATCAAGCTCGTCACCAGGACGTTCAGCAGGCCGACGGGTAGGAGGAACTTCCAGCCGAAGGCCATGAGCTGGTCATAGCGAAAGCGAGGAAGCGTGCCACGAATCCAGATATAAAGAAAGAGAAAGCAGAAGACTTTCAGGCAGAACCACAGGACCGGCAGCAGCGCGCGCAGCAGGGGCGGCCCGAACACCGGCCCCAGCCACCCGCCGAAGAAGAGTAGAGTGGCCAAACACGAAACCGTCACGATGTTCGCGTATTCGGCCATGAAGAACATGGCGAACTTGAAGCTGCTGTATTCGGTATGAAATCCTCCCACCAGTTCCGACTCCCCTTCCGGGAGGTCAAACGGCACGCGGTTGGTCTCGGCAATGGCGGCGGTGAAATAGAGCAGGAAGCCCACCGGCTGCACAAAGACGTTCCACAGGTCGCTCTGGCGCTCGACAATCTCGCGCAAGCTGAGACTGCCGGCGACCATGACGACCCCCACGACCCCGAGACCGAGCGACAGCTCGTAGCTGATCATCTGGGCCGAAGACCGCAGCCCACCCAGCAGCGGATACTTGCTGTTTGACGACCACCCCGCCAGCGCCACACCATAGACCCCCAAGGAGGTCACCGCCAGAACAAAGAGGAGACCGACATTCAGGTCGGCGATCTGGAAGGGAATCGTGTGCCCCCCGATAGTAATGGACGTTCCGAAAGGGATGACCGCGATCGAGAGCAAGGCCAGGGTGAAAGCGAGGAAAGGCGCCAACCAGTACACGACGCGATCCGCATCGGAGGGGACGATATCCTCCTTGAAGAAGATCTTCAGAGCGTCAGCTACAGGCTGGAGCAGCCCATGGGGACCGACGCGGTACGGACCCCAGCGTGACTGGATGCGGGCCACGACCTTTCGCTCCAGCCACACCGCGTACGCCACGGCCGTGAGCAGTGCGACCAGCACCACCCCCACCTTGACAAGGATGGCCAGTAACGGTAATAGCAAATCAAAACGCATGGCCATAGGGTTTCTTGGCTTCGTCCACCGAATTCAGCGCCCAACTGTACCGGCTCACACTCCCGGAGGTGAAGAGCGAGTCGCGGGAGGAGAAGACCAGGTCGGGCCGCTCGAGCGTCGGCGGCATTCCTTCCGCCCGCGTAGCAACTGCCTGGCCGAGCAGCAAGCTGGGCATAGAGATTGCATACCCCGGGACCTGGGCGATGATTTCCCGCAGGACATCGTCCGGCGACTGGTACGGCCATGTCTGCCCGAACAGGCGGGCCAGGGCCAACAAGATTTCCAGGTCGCTGCGCGTGCCCGCCTGGCGCATCGTCTTCTTGAGTGCTTGCACCTGGCCGCAGGTATTGGTGATGATGCCGGCCTTCTCGGCAAAGCTCGTCGCGGGAACGACGACGTCGGCAAGCTCGGTGGTCTCAGTCGGGAAGAGCTCCGCGACGAAAAGGAAATCGAGTTTGGCCAGCGTGCTCTTGTCCAGCTTAAACGTCCGGACCGGATTCGACCCGAAAACGAGCAAAGCCCCAGTCTCGCCCGACGACACGCCCTCGAGGAAACTCCGCATGTCGCGCCCCGGTGTGGTGGGGATCCTTGTTCCCCAGGCGGATTCGTAGTGGCGGCGCGCGGCTTCGTCCGCGACAGGCAGATAGCCGGGCAGGGCACCGGGGAGTAGGCCCATGTCGGCGGCGCCCCGTGAGTTCGCGTAATCCCCCAGCGCCACGAAGCGTGTTCGCCCCGGCAGCGTCAGTCCCCAGCGCACCAACTCGCCGATATTGGCACCTTGAATCTCGTCGCCAAAGACCATGACCGTATCGGATTCCTTCTGGAATTCCCTAGCGAGCGCCTCAAGTTCCTCCAATCCTCCCGGGCAGAGATCCGCGCCGGACGGCCCGCCCCTGGTCCCGGCAAGCACCGCCGCAGCTTCGCTTC
>Ga0315282_10003898_pt1 | contig 26453 bp, 12 predicted proteins | sample YL17G07_20_MG_FD_203693 | JGI IMG/M metagenome (GOLD analysis project Ga0315282, IMG submission 203693) | Sediment microbial communities from Yellowstone Lake, YNP, Wyoming, USA - YL17G07_20 | ecosystem: Environmental > Aquatic > Freshwater > Lake > Sediment | place: USA: Wyoming | collected... | reverse complement strand
GAGCTAGAAGGCCAGGGGAAAGCGAGTTTCCATACCTGTTCCTTAGTGCCACAGGACTTGAAATGCCCCAAAGAAAGATGAACGTAGTGCTATCCGCTCTCGAAACCCCAAAAACATGGACTGAACTTAAAGAAGAAGTGCCCGTTTCGAAAGCAACTTTGGCCTCGCGGATAAAACAATTGCAGACAATGAAACTTGTTGACAAGCAAAAACACGAGAACGGCACGACAAAATACACGTTGACCGGCGTGGCGCAAGAACTGAGAAAGCGCAAGCCCAAAAAATAATCTCCCTCTCGTAGTTGCAACAAACACAGCCATAATGAACCAACTTCAGATGTGAAATGTTTGACACTAAAAAATAGATTTGTCGAGTATAAGTTTGAAGTGCCGAAAAGGCTAAATAAAAAGAAGCTCAAAGCATCAGCAATCCGCGGAGGCTACTGTCAATCACCAAAAGTAATTTACGTCTACGGATTCGGCTGCGAGGCCCAAGACGGAGATGCCATGTTGTATGAACACATTCTTGAACACGAGCATTTACACGCGCTCCTGAGAAAATTCAAAATTCCCCTACAATTTCATCACCTTCTCCTGCAAAAAATAGAACGTGCCAAATACTAATCAAGATTTAACGGTTAAGACCCGATAAATTGTTTAAGGAAGTAATCCTCTCACGACAAAGAGAATTGAGCAATCTTTAAAAGGGAGGAAACACATAGTAGTTTGGAGTTTTTGAGGCGATTTTGTTGAAGGCCTGGAGAAGCATTCCACTTAGTCAAAGGCTGCTTGAACTGCTAGAGCGAGAGAACAGTCAGTCAGAAACGAAACTGTTTGACTGTTTACGAAAGGAGTACCCCGAAATTGGCTATTGCGACTTCTTGACTGTGCTGATGCGATTGGAGATTCAAGGAAAAATTCAGGTGACCCGTTTTAGACGAGAAGAAAAATTGGTTACCTTAAGAAACGAAAAAACCAATAAACGAACATAGAGAAATGCTTTTATCAGATAGGCCACCTCATTATTGTGGTTGTCATGAAGGATCCGCTTAACCTGCCTTCGTTGCTTACAAAATACACCTCAAACCTCGTTAAAGAGGGGGCCGTACTTGTCTTTCAAGTAGGCTCCTCATTGAAAGCTGCGGACTTTTTAAATGGGTTATCAGACGTTGATTTTTTGGCAGTTTATCTAGAAGAGCCGAAACAAGGGTTAGCCGTGGATTTTGACGAAAAAGCAGGAGTAGAAATAAACGTTATTAAACGTTCGGTTGGCCAGTTTGAAGCCGCAGCAGCCACAGGTTCGTCTGTAGAGTTAAGTGCAGTTTATTTTGGCAGAGTTTTGTTCGACGCGGACGCATACGCTAAAAAACTCGAGCAGTTCAAGCCTTCAGTCGAGACTGCGCACAAGCTTGTTGAGGCGGGAAGCAGAAACTTTTCGGTGGCTTCTATTGATATGCCGCCGACAGCTTCATATGACTTTTTGAAGGAGTTACATCACGCAGCCAAAAACTTTGCTCGTGCATTGATTTTGAAACGGCTTGGCCAGTTTGTGGATGGAAACACGGAGATATTGAAACATCTTGAAATTATAGATAAAGATTTAGCTGACGACTTTAGGCGAATTGTGAACTACCGAAAACGGTTTTCGAACGCCCCGCCTCTTTTTGGAGAACACAGGTCTATTGGAAAAGGAGGGTATGGCAAAGATTTTTTGGCTGCGGAACGATTGATGAAAGCCGCTCATTTTGAAGTTGATGGTTTAAAATTGGAGTTTATTAACGATTTGATTAGAAAAGCGAGGCGTGAGCTCGGAGGAAAAACTAGCTTTCACGGAGTTTGGTTTGACGAAACAGCTAAAGAAGTCGCTTTGAGCGTTACTGTTAAAAACGAAGCCAAAACCCTGCATTTTTCAATACTGGAAAAATAACCTCCTAAGGCCAGTTCAAAAGGAAAAGAACAAATCTTGTTTTTAGAGAGACATGTCAAAGCTTTAAATTGACTTGGTTCTTAAGTCTAATGATGCGGATGACGAAAAACTCTGGTTTAAGCCGAACCCTAGTAATCCTCGTTTTAGCCTTGCTCATTTTGTTAATTGTGAGTCTGTCTATCTCTAAGTTTGTTCCAACCGTTCAAGCAAGTCCAGCCTACGAAGACTTTACGGTTTACACAGAAGTTGACCCTAACAGTCACATTGCCAAAACTGCAAACCACGTTGATTTTCAAGACCACCGCACCGAAGACGCATACCTTTACAAGGACAAGGGTGCGGGGCATTTCACAGATTTCACACATAAAATTAATATTAAATCTGTAAGTGGAGCACTTTGGCATCAAGCTCACGTTTGGTTGCTTAGTAATGATATAGATGATGCCAAAGGTCTGCTTAATACTGGTAAAACAGCTATTACCGTCGATATTTATAAAGCTGGCTCAGGTGTCGTATACTTAACTTTAGAGGAATTTTATACAACTGGTGAGTATGGTAACTCATGGTCGCCAATGAGTGAAAATGTTTGGTATTATTTAACAATTCAAAAGTCAGGAACAGCCTTAACGTGTAAAGTTTACAGTGATTCAGCACGGACAAATCTTTTAACGACTCTTAGTCTTACTTTAAAAGCAAACCACAATTTCCGTTACGTCTTCGTTTGCAACACTTGGAACAGCAATTCCGCTGGTTGCAATGGTGACGAAGACGTTGAAAACTTGGACCTGCAAGAAGTGTCTATTACAGTTACTTCATCTCCTGCCACGGGTTCGGGGTATGTCCTAGTCGATGGAGGGGCAATAACCACTCCACAAACCTATACATGGACTGTAGGAGATTCGCATATAATAGCAGCTAATTCTCCAGCAAATCTTGTTAGTGGACAGAGTCAGTATGTTTGGACGTCTTGGAGTGATGGTGGAGCACAGTCACATTCAATAACTGTTCCCTCTTCAGCTACGACTTACACAGCCAACTTTCAACTTCAATACTACATCACGATTACTTCATCAGGCATAGGCACTGACACCTCTGGAACCGTGGCAACTCTGGGCGGCAACGCTAAAACTCAGGCACTGTTGCCCTACTCTCAATGGTTCGATAACGGCGCATCCTGCAGTTACGCTTTCAGTTCTCCAGTGGCAGCTACATCTACTAAGCAGTATGTTTGGTCCAGCACTTCAGGTCTTTGTCAAACTCCCCAACAGTATGAGTATTATAACACGGGCGACGATAGCTTTGTAGGTGTGCGTGGTGTTTATTTTAAGGCACAAACCTTCACTGTCGGTGCAGTTGGACACGCGGTTACTTCAGTTAAACTTTTATTGTATCGTGTAGGCAGTCCTGGAACTGTTACGGTGAGCATTAGAGCGACCGACGGTACGCATCCTACGGGTTCTGATTTGACTAGCGGGACAATAAACGGAAACTCGCTTTCAACCGACTCTGCTGGTGTTTGGTACGAAATAGCATTGACATCATACGCGTTGAGTGCAGACACTAAGTATGCTATTGTTGTCCGAGCACCAAGCGGCGCGGACTATAACAATGAACTGAGGTGGAGATATGATTCCACTAGTCCAACTTATAATGGTGGAAATCGTGAAGATAGCGATAGCAGTGGCGTTACATGGAGTTCTAACACTGCTTCTGATTTGATGTTTGAGGTCTGGAGCAATTCACAGAGCAATTCCTTCATAGTTTCAACCTATGGTACGATTACTGGAACTTACACGACTCAATATAAACACACAATAACAAGCTCTCCTGCTACTGGTACTGGATATCTTGTTGTTGATGGAAATGCACAGACCACCCCCTACACTACTGACTGGTGGAATAGCGGGTCAAGTCACACTATTGCAGCAAACTCGCCAGTAACAATAGTGTCTGGTCAGAAACAATACCTCTACTCAAGTTGGAGTGACAGCGGTGCTCAGTCACACTCAGTATCTCCTGCTTCTTCAACAACCTACACTGCAAACTTCCAATTACAATGGAAGTTCGACGTATCCAGTTCTTACAATTTTGGGTATGAAACAATAGGCACATATTCCGAGTGGACTGTTGAAAATACTATTATAGGTTCACTTTTCACCATTACCAAATCGGGCACGGCAGACAGTATAACTGTAGCATTGAAATGGCGAACTTCGGCGTGGACGGGGAAACTGAAATGCGCAATTTACACCAGCGGCCACAGTCGAGTAGCTAATGGTGTCACGGAAGAAAGAACAATTGCATTAACAAGCACAGCGATGTGGTACACCTTCAATTTTATAGATCCAAAACCTAGTCTCACGGCAAGCACGGGTTACGTTTTAGTTGTTTATGGTGAAAGCGTAGCAGGCGACGCGGTCATACCATACAATGCGGGTACCACAGATCAAGGACATTATCAAAGCAGAACTTACGATGGCACTTTTCCCGCCTCGCTTATTCCAACGCATGACTGGTTCAAGTGTAGTGTTTACTGCACTTACACGATTGATTCTCCTACTGGAGCAGGGTGGTACAATGACGGTGCTTCTGTTAGCTCAAGCGTGACAAGACCTGTTTCAGGGGGGACAAACGTACAGTATGAAACAACAGGGTGGACGGGGACTGGAAGTTTATCTTCAGGTGGCACTTCTGGTTCATCAACGACAGGCTCATTTACGATAACCGCGTATTCAACTTGCACGTGGAATTGGAAAACGCAGTATCAACATACAATAACTAGTTCGCCTGGGACGGGGCTAGGATTCGTCACGGTAGATTCGGTCGCTCAAACCACTCCATACACGACTTCTTGGTGGGACTCAGGCTCATCGCATACTATTGCCGCATCTGGCACGGTGACTATTGTATCGGGTCAATCTCAATACGCATATTCTTCGTGGAGCGATAGTGGCGCTCAATCTCACAGTGTCTCACCAACTGCTGTTACAACTTACACGGCCTATTTTGTGACCCAGTACTATTTCCTTGTCGCGGACGCTCGTGACTCTGCGACAGGTTTGGGTTGGTACACTTCTGGAACTAGTGTATCGTCAACAGTGTCTAGGCCAATCTCTGGGGGGACGGGGGTTCAGTACGAAACGGTTGGGTGGACGGGGACTGGAAGTTTAAGTTCAGGCGGCGGAGTTGGCTCTACCACTACAGGTTCTTTCACTCTATTGCAGTATTCTACCTGTACGTGGAATTGGAAGACACAGTACCGTCAGGATGTGAGTTCTTCTTATGATAGTCCCACAAATAATGGAGTATGGTACGATGCTGGGGCTACGGCATCATCGAGTGTGACAAGTCCTGTGTCTGGAGGTGCGGGAATTCAATATGTGTGCAATCATTATACTGGAACGGGGAGTGCTCCGACTGGGTCTGGCGTGTCTGTTTCTTACACAATAAATGCGTATTCAACTGTGACTTTCGACCAATGGACAACTCAATATTACTTTACAGTGTCGTCAACATATGATTCTGCTACGGGACAAGGATGGTATAATAGTGGCTCAAGCGTTAGTTCGTCTGTTACTCGGCCTGTTAGCGGAGGAACTGGCATACAGTACGAAACTACTGGATGGACTGGAAGTGGAAGCCTATCCTCTGGTGGAAGTTCTGGCTCAAGCACTACAGGTTCGTTCACCATAACTGCCGTTTCCTCATGCACGTGGAACTGGAAAACTCAATACCTGGTAACAATAACATCGTCTGGAATAGGTGGAGATTCCTCTGGAACGGTTGCCACTTTAGATGGAGCCGCCAAAACACAGGCCTTACTGCCCTATTCAGTTTGGTTTGACTCTGGAGCATCTAAATCCTACAGTTTCAGCTCGTCCGTGTCTGCTGGAACTGGAAAGCAATATGTTTGGTCTTCAACTTCTGGTCTTTCTCAAACGCTTCAAAGCAACACTTTCACAGTCTCAACTTACGGAACGATCACAGGAGCCTACTTGATCCAATGGCAAGTAACGTTCACCCACACGGGGCTTGACGCTTCAGCTTCTGGAACCGTTGTAACTGTTGATGGAACTGAAGTGGGCTATGGAAGTCTGTCGTACTCCAAATGGGTCTACAATGGAGCTACAGTCACGTACAGCTACTCTAACCCGGTTTCAAGTTCAACCCCGGGCAAACGTTTCAGTCTATCAAGCGTCTCAGGTTCAGCATCTCCAATAGCTATGACTTCTGCAGTCACGGTTACTGGCAACTATGTTGTCCAGTGGCAGGTGACTATAACATCATCTGGCGTCAGCGGGGATTCGTCGGGGACAGTAGCAACGCTGGATGGGTCTCCTAAGACGCAAGCAGATCTGCCCTACGCAGCCTGGTTTAACAATGGTTACTCCCTTGCCTACGCGTTTTCTTCTCCAGTGTCAGCAGGCACGGGAAAACAGTACGCTTGGTCATCGACAAGTGGACTTTCCCAAACTCTGCAGAGCAACACTTTTTCAGTCACTGGAACAGGAACCATAACTGGAACATACGGAACTCAATACAAGCATACAGTTACTAGTTCTCCAGCAACAGGTACTGGGTACATTACTGTTGATAGTAGTGTACAAACTACTCCTTACGCTACGCCTTGGTGGAACAGTGGTTCATCACATACTATTGCTGCTGTTTCTCCAGCAAATACTATTACAGGACAAAGTCAATATGTTTATTCAAGTTGGAGTGATAGTGGGACTCAGTCCCATTCTGTATCTCCTACTTCATCTACTACATATACTGCAAACTTCGTACTCCAATACTACCTAACAGTAACTGGAGGAAGTAGTCCAACAGGACAAAATTGGTATAATTCAGGAACGAATGCTCAGGCTTCAAACGCATGGATATGGGGTACGTCAGGCGGCACCAGAACTGCATTAACCAATTGGCAGTTAGACACTGTTAACCAAAACCCAACTCGTCAGAACACTGGAACCTTCACCACACCTAACATCGCTATGAGTACCTACCATACAGCTAACTTCGTCTCGACCACTCAATACAGTTTAACACTTTCAGGAGGAGCGAATACTGCTAGGACAGGTACGGCTTCCCCGACTTCGGACGAATGGTATGATTCTGGTACAACAGGAGTGACTGCTAGGTCAGACTATGTTTGGAATTCTGTTGCAGGTCAGAGCCGAAATAACCTCTACGAGTGGAAGTTAGATAGTGGTTCTTGGAACACAATTACTAGAGCCAACACGGGGACTTGTACAACACCTTCTCAGACAATGAGTATCTATCATACGATAACTTTCGGGGATACAGTACAGTATTATCTGACGGTTACAGGTGGAAACTCCATAGGCTTCGGAACAAGCTCACCTACCGCTGACCAATGGTATGACTCGGGCAGTTCAACAACAGTATCTTCAAATGGCATTTGGATCAGGTCGGGCGGTAGTGGACAAAGAGTTTCTTACTGGCAAATTGACAGTGGAACTCAAAATAACGTCGCTACTACCGGCACAGTTACGACATCTTCTGTGTCTATGACCGCGTATCATACGGTCAAATTTAACGCTGTTACTCAGTATCAAGTGACTTTAGACTCTGGTGCGACTAGTGCACTTTCATCTATCATTTCACCAACAATAGGCGGAGACAACTACTGGTATGATAGTGGCGTCACAGTTACAGTAACTCTTAACGGCGTCTATGGAAGAAGTGGGGGGTCTGGCACTAGAGTAACGGGGTACGCTCTTAACGGAGGTTCAAGCACTTCTGAATCAACAACTGGAATATTTAATGCCTTTAACGGTGCCATCTCAAATCACGAATATGTTACAACTACAACTGTCACACAATATCAAGTAACCTTGGATACTGGAGCAACAAATTCTCTCAGTTCAATCACCACACCGACAGTTTCTGGCGATAATTACTGGTATGATAGCGGTACGTCCGTAACTTTGAAACTTAATGGTGTTTGGGGAAGATCAGGTGGATCTGGAAACAGGCTGACTGGCTACGCTCTTAACGGCGGTTCAGCTAACCCCGTTTCCACAACCAGCACAGTCACAGTTTTCAGCGGCGCCATCTCCAACCACGAATACGTTACAACGACAACGGTAACACAGTACCAGCTTACATTTGATTCAGGTGCAACAAGCGCATTTGTAAGTTGTACTTCACCAACAAGCTCTGGCGATAACTACTGGTACGACTCGGGAACAACCGGCGTATCAGCTACACTAAACGGCGTTTACGGTCGTTCAGGCGGAAGCGGGACAAGAATAAGTTCCTACAGATGGGATTCTGGTTCGAGTACATCTGAATCAACAACTGGAACATTTACAACATCCACAGTGACCATGTCAGCAACTCACCAGGTCAACACTATTACTGCCACGCAATGTCAGGTCACTCTCGATTCTGTAGCAACGTCAGCTCTCAATTCAATCACGAGTCCCACCATTAGTGCAGATAACTATTGGTACGACTCCGGCACTTCTGTAACTGTCGTGTTGAAGGGGGTGTGGGGCAGAAGTGGCGGCGTGGGAAACAGGCTGACTGGCTACGCTCTTAACGGTGGTTCAACGAGCTCCGTCTCCACAACCAGTACCGTGACCGTTTTCTCTGGTGCAATTTCAAACCATGAATTTGTGACAGCAACTTCTACTGTGCAGTATTTCTTGACTGTGAGTGGCGGCAATGGAATCACCTATGGAACCGCATCCGCAATTTCTGGAGATACTGGTTGGTACGACACTGGAACCTCCACAACGGTCTTATCTAACTGGGTTTGGGACATTGTTTCGGGACAATCACGGTATGCTGTTACAAACTACGCCATCGACGGCATCAGCCAGAATCCAACCCGACAGTACTCTGGAACGCTCACAACTTCTTCAGTTACAATGTCAACGTATCACACAGTATCCTTCGCATCTATAATACAATACTACATTACCTTCTCTCAAACAGGAGCAGGATCAGACTTCACTGGCACTGTCGTGACAATTGACGCCACAGGTTACTCTGTCGCTACGCTTTCACATTCCTTCTGGTGGGACAGCAGTTCATCTCACACTTTCTCGTTTGCTTCGCCACTGGACACGGGTGCTGGCAAACGTTACAGTTGGACAAGCACAAGCGGTTTATCAGCTCTGCAAGGTGGATCAATAACGGTTTCTGTTTCAGGCAGCGTTGTAGGCAACTATGGAATCCAGTATTATCTGACGGTTTCTTCCGCGCGTGATTCGCCTACCCCCGTTAGTGGTTGGTTTGACTCTGGGTTGAGCATAACAGAGTCGGTGACCTCGCCGTTCTCGGGCGGCACTGGCATCCAGTACGTGTGCACTGGTTGGGCTGGAAGCGGCAGCGTTCCATCGTCTGGTTCAATTTCTTCCGTGACTTTCACGATTAACGCAGCTTCAACCATTACTTGGGGTTGGAAGACTCAGTACTACCTGACTGTTTCATCTGCATATGACTCGCCTACTCCAGTTAGTGGTTGGTTTGATTCTAGCAGCATAACTGCATCTGTTACTTCACCTACTGCGGGTTCTGCTGGAACCCAGTATGTTTGCATAGGCTGGACTGGCACAGGAAGTGTTCCCAGTTCCGGCGGCTCCTCTACCGTGACTTTCACAATAACCGCACCCTCAAGCATAACGTGGAACTGGAAAACACAATACCAAGTGACTTTTGCCCAGTCTGGTGTTGGTTCAGACTTCACTGGCACGGTTGTAACAATTGACACCGACTATACTGTCGCCACGCTTCCACATGCCTTCTGGTGGGACAGCAGTTCATCTCACACCTTCTCGTTTGCCTCGCCGCTGGACACGGGTGCGGGCAAACGTTACGTTTGGGCAAGCACAGCTGGTCTTTCAACATTGCAAGGGGCTAGCATAACAATAACCACTTCAGGCAGCATCACTGGAAACTACGTGGTGCAGTGGCGGCTAACCTTCACTCACAGCGGACTGGACTCTTCAGCCACAGGAACAGTAGTTTCAATAAACAGTGTAGACAAAACATATCTTAATCTGCCCTACACAGCCTGGTTTAACGCGGGCGCAACAGTGAACTATGCATACTCAGACCCCGTTTCAAGTTCAACCACAGGCAAACGGTTTGATTGGACAAGCAACACGGGCTCAGCATCACCTATAACTGTTTCAGCCTCCGAAACAATAACCGGAAACTATGTTGTTCAGTGGCAGGTGACTATAACATCAGCGGGCATCAGCACGGATTCGTCGGGGACAGTAGCAACTCTGGGCGGCAACGCCAAAACTTCAGCGCAGCTGCCTTACTCGCAATGGTTTGACGCTAGTAGTTCTGTGTCTTATGCATTTTCATCTCCAGTTTCCACAACAGATTCTAACAAAAGGTATGTTTGGTCATCTACATCATATACAGGAACTCCCGCACAAACACTTCAGAGCAACACTTTCACAATAACTGGAGGAGGAACTCTTACTGGAACTTACACTATTCAATATCAAGTAACTATAACTTCGTCGGGCATAAGTACCGATTCTTCAGGAACAGTAGCGACACTTGACAGTGACGCAAAAACTCGAGCACAATTACCATACGCAAAATGGCTAGCATCAGGTTATTCTCTAATATATTCGTTTTCCTCTCCAGTGTCAACAAGTGATTCAAATAAAAGATATGTATGGTCATCAACAAGCGGTTTAAGTCAAACACTTCAAGCTAACATCTTTTCAGTCACTGCAGGTGGAACAATCACTGGTACTTATGGTATTCAATGGCAAGTCACAATTACAAGTTCTGGAATAGGTGTAGATACTAGTGGAACAGTTGCCACTTTAGATGGAGATACTAAGACACAAGCACAACTGCCTTATGCTAAGTGGCTTGCAAACGCTTATTCACTTACATATTTGTTTAGTTCACCAGTGTCAGCAACAGCAGGAAAGCAGTACGTTTGGACATCAACATCTGGGCTATCTCAAACACTTCAAACTAACACATTTTCAGTTACTGCTGGAGGGTCTATAACTGGAACTTATAAAACACAATTTTACTTTACGGTTACATCTGTATATGGTTCTCCTACTGGTCAAGGATGGTATGATTCAGGCACAACAACTGTCGTTTCAACAATTATTAGACCACAGAGTGGAGGTGCCGGAATTAGATACGAAACTACTGGTTGGACTGGAACTGGAAGCCTTTCTTCTGGAGGCACATCAGGCTCAAGCACGACAGGCTCATTTACGATAACCGCGTATTCAACTTGCACATGGAATTGGAAGACGCAATATCAAGTTACGATTACATCATCTGGAATAAGCGGAGACTCTTCGGGGACTGTTGCCACTTTAGATGGAGCCACCAAAACACAAGCCCTACTGCCCTACCCCGCCTGGTTTGACAACGGTTACTCCCTTGCCTACGCGTTTTCTTCTCCTGTGTCTGCGAGTACTGGAAAACAATACGCTTGGTCTTCAACTTCAGGACTTGCTCAAACTTTGCAGAGCAACACTTTCACGGTTTCAACTTACGGAACGATCACAGGGGCCTACTTGATTCAATGGCAAGTAACGTTCACTCAGGCAGGAGTAGGATCAGACTTCACTGGCACTGTCGTGACAATTGACGCCACAGGCTACTATGTCGCCACGCTTTCACACGCTTTCTGGTGGGACAATAACTCACCTCACACTTTCTCGTTTGCTTCGCCATTGACTGTGGATGCGGGCAAACAGTACGTTTGGACAACCACAACTGGCGGTCTTTCGACTCTGCAAGGTGGATCAATAACAGTTTCTGCTTCAGGCAGTGTCGTAGGCAACTATGGAACTCAGTACTACCTCACGGTCACTTCGCTACACGGCACGGTTGGGGGACTAGGCTGGTATAACAGCGGGGCTACGGCTTATGCTACTGTAACCCCATTAACCGTCGCGGGTCCATCTGGAACTCAGTATGTCTTCACCGTGTGGAGTGGTGATGCTTCTGGATCCACTTCTCCCTCTAACGCGATAACTATGAACGGGCCTAAGACGGCTACTGCTAACTGGAAGACTCAGTACTACTTGACTGTTTCTTCTGTTTATGGTACGATTGGCGGTCAGGCCTGGTATGATAGCGGGGCAACCGCCTATGCCACTGTAACCCCATTAACCGTTGCTGGTTCAGCTGGAACTCAGTATGTCTTCACCGTGTGGAGTGGCGATGCTTCTGGATCAACGTCTCCTTCAGACTCAATAGTTATGAGTGCACCAAAGACTGCAACAGCAAACTGGAAGACACAATACTATCTAACCGTAGATACTAACCCCGCCGAAGTTTTATCTTTTAATCCCTCAGCTGTCTCCGGTAAGGGCTGGTATGATTCTGGTGTCGAAGCAACAGTTGATGCCGTGCAGATTGTCAGCAAAGTTACGGGACAATCGCGATATGACTTTAGGTCTTGGACAGGCGCCACGCCAGGCACTCCTAATCAAGCAAAAGTGTTGATGAATGCTCCAAAAACGGCAACAGCAAACTATCAACTGCAATACAACATTACATTCTCTCAAACAGGAGCAGGATCAGACTTCACTGGCACGGTTGTAACAATTGACGCCACAGGCTACTATGTCGCCACGCTTCCACATGCCTTCTGGTGGGACAGCAGTTCATCTCACACTTTCTCGTTTGCCTCGCCACTGACTGTGAACGCTGGCAAACAGTACGTTTGGACAAGCACAAGCGGTCTGTCAACATTGCAAGGTGGATCAATAACCGTTTCCGTTTCAGGTAGCGTCGTAGGCAACTATGGAATCCAGTATTATCTCGCAGTTACTTCTTCACACGGCACTGTTGGAGGACAAGGCTGGTATAACAGCGGTGCAACTGCTTATGCTACCGTAACGCCGTTAACAGTCGCGGGTCCTTCAGGAATCCAATACGTTTTCACCCAGTGGACTGGTGACGCTTCCGGATCGACTTCTCCTTCGAACCCTATAACGCTGAGCGGACCCAAGACTGCAACAGCAAACTGGAAGACCCAATACCAAATCACCATAACCTCTTCTGGCATCAGCACGGACTCGTCTGGAACCGTTGTTACCCTAGCCGGTTTAGCCTACACACAAGCACAACTGCCCTACCCCGCCTGGTTTGACAACGGTTACTCCCTCAACTACGCGTTTTCTTCTCCAGTGTCAGCCAGCACTGGAAAACAATACGCTTGGTCATCGACAAATGGACTTTCTCAAACTCTGCAGGCTAGTTCCTTCACGGTTTCAACTTACGGGATGATTACTGGCACGTATAGAATTCAATATCAAGTGACCATAACTTCGTCAGGCATAGGCTCGGATTCGTCAGGAACTGTTGCCACTTTAGACGGGGTCGTAAGAACTAAGGCACAACTTCCATATTTTGTTTGGTTTGATTCTGGAGCATCCAAATCCTACAGTTTCAGCTCGCCCGTGTCTGCTGGAACTGGAAAGCAGTATGTTTGGTCTAGCACTTCAGGTCTTTCTCAAACTCTTCAAAGCAACACTTTCACAGTCTCTGGAACAGGAACGATTACCGGCACATACACAGTTCAGTGGCTGGTGACGTTCACGCATTCGGGGTTGGATGGTTCGGCCGTTGGAGACGTGGTGACCGTTGACGGAGCTGGTGTACAGTACGGAAGCCTGCCATACTCCAAGTGGGTTTACGACGGGACAACAGTGATCTACGTTTACTCTGACCCCGTTTCAAGCTCAACTGCGGGAAAGCGTTTCCGCAGAGCCAGCGTTACCGGATCATCTTCGCCCATAACTGTTTCTGCCTCCGAAACGATAACAGGCAACTACATGGTGCAATGGAACGTCATATTCACCCACTCCGGTTTGGACTCCTCAGCAACAGGCACAGTTGTTACAGTCAACGGAGCAACTAAGACTTACACTAACCTACCGTTTTCTGATTGGTATGACGCAGGTTCATCAATAACATACTCTTACTCCGACCCCGTTTCGAGTTCAACCACGGGCAAACGGTTCGATTGGACAAGCAACACAGGCTCAGCATCGCCCATAACCGTTTCCGCTTCTGAAACGATAACTGGCAACTATGTTGTTCAATGGCAACTAACCTTCACGCATTCAGGCCTTGACAGTTCAGCAATAGGAACCGTCGTAACCGTGGATGGTTCAGCAAAAACTTACGGCGATCTACCCTTCATAAGTTGGTATAACGCGGGAGCGGTAATAACTTATTCATATTCAGACCCCGTCACAAGTTCAACAGCAGATAAACAATTTGATTGGACAAGCAACACAGGACTCGCCTCACCCATAACAGTTTCGGCATCTTCAACAGTAACTGGCAGCTATGTGGTTCAATGGCGAGTGACGTTCACCCACTCTGGACTAGACGCTTCGGCAACAGGAACGGTAGTGACGGTGGACACTGGTGGGATGCAATACGGATCTTTACCATACTCAAAATGGGTCAACAACGGTGCAACAGTAATCTACGCCTACACCAACCCCGTTTCAAGCTCTACAACAGGCAAGCGCTTTAACCTAACGAGCATAACGGGTTCATCCTCGCCGGTCGTTGTGACTTCCTCGATTACGGTGACTGGCAACTACGTCGTGCAGTGGCAGATCACGTTCACTCACTCTGGTTTAGACGCTTCAGCGACGGGTATAGTGGTAACCCTTGATGGGAATACTAAAACGTATGTTAATCTTCCTTTCTTAGACTGGTACAACAACGGAGCATTAATTACCTACTCTTACACTAATCCGGTTTCGAGTTCAACTACGGATAAACAGTTTAGATTGACAAGCATCACTGGTTTAGTTTCACCGATAACCGTGGGCTCGAGTACAACCGTCACAGGCAACTACGTGGTTCAGTGGCAGATCACGTTCACTCACGTCGGCTTGGACAGTTCAGCCTCCGGAACCATCGTAACCGTTGACGGTTCAGCCAAAACATACTCTGACCTTTCATTTTCAAAGTGGGTTGACAGCGGAGCAACAGTGACGTACGGTTTCACCTCGCCGGTTTCTAGTTCAACCACAGGCAAACGTTTTGTTCTGTCAAGTGTGTCTGGCCCAACCTCTCCAGCAACAGTTACATCCACTACCACAGTCACAGGCAATTATGGCGTTCAGTGGCTGGTAACATTCACGCATTCGGGATTGGACAGTTCGGCCGTTGGAGACGTGGTGACCGTCGACGCAACTGGCGTACCGTATGGAAGCCTGCCATACTCCAAGTGGGTCTACAACGGGACAACAGTGACCTACGTCTATTCGGATCCAGTAGGTTCAACGCCTGGCAAACGTTTTCGCTTGACGGAGGTGACAGGTCCCTCCTCGCCGGCCACAGCGACCTCAGCAGTCACGGTCACTGGAGCCTATACAATTCAAGTTAACAGAATTATAATCACGGCTTGCGGGATGAGCGACGTTGTGGACACGAGGACGGGCGGCATAGTGTGGTACCGGGCAGTGTACGAGTGGGACAACACGCCGTTCACTGGCAGCTGCGGAACACTGTATCTTAACGGCTCGGCGATGACTTGGGCAACGGACAGGTGGACCTGCGCGTTTCCATACGAGATGAGTGGTAGCCAAACAGTCTTTTCCATAACAAGCGTTTTGGACACCAAGTATGGTTTAACTGTCATAAACAACGTTGTAGGCAACATAGTTCTCAACTGGGCCACAATGGAAATTACAATAAGCAAGCCATAACTGTCCTAAAAGTTGAGCGAAAAATTTATGAGGTTGCTGGTATACTAGATAAGTATGCGAATTGCGGGAGTAGATGAAGCGGGACGCGGTTGCGTGATAGGTCCCCTTGTTATTGCAGGCGTGCTTGTTGACGAAGAGGCACAGGCAAAACTTCAAGAAATCAGTGTTAAAGACTCAAAACTCTTATCTCCGCTAACAAGAGAAAAGTTGTACCCTCAAATTCGACGCATTGCAGAACGAGTTATTAGCCTTTCAGTTTCGCCAGTCGAAATAGATCGCGTGGTTTTTGCTGGAGTTAAGTTTCGTCGTTTAAATTGGCTTGAAGCACAGAAAATGGCAAAGATAATTGACATGCTTAATCCTGAGTTAGTCTATGTTGACGCGCCAGACATTTTTGAAGACCGTTTCAAACAGCAGATATTAGAAAACAGCAGATTGAAGCCCCCCGTAATTGCAGAACATCACGCTGACAGAACTTACCCTGCAGTTTCAGCGGCTTCCATAATTGCCAAGGTGGAGCGAGATCACGCGATTGCCCAGTTAAAAAAGAAGCTCGGCAACTTTGGTTCGGGCTACCCCTCTGACCCCGCAACAATACGCTTTTTACAGGAATATGCCGCAAAAACAGAAATGTTGCCTAATACTGTGAGGCGCTCGTGGAAAACCGTTAAAAAACTGCGGGCAGAATCATAATACTTCACGAAGACTTTTAAGGTTAAACAGGGAACAATCTGCCTTTTCAAGCTCACACAACGGCTTCTGACCTGCAGCCAGCCCAAATTTAATGCGGATTGTTTTCATTCCGAGCTTCTTCGCTGGGACCACATCGTTGTCCAGCCTGTCCCCAACCATAACCGCCTTCTCGGGGGGGCAGCTCGCACGTTCCAGCGCGATCTCGAAGATCTTTTTGCTGGGCTTCGTTGCCCCCGCCTCGTCTGAGAGCACGATCACGCCGAAGTGGCGTTCAAGGTCGAAACGCTTCAGCAGTGCCCTCGTTTCCACTGGCTGGTTCGCGATTATGCCCAAACGGTACCTTTTTTTCAGCAGGCTCAGGAGAGGCTTGACGCCTGGCTTTAGCCTCTGCTTTTCGGCGTAGCGGGGACGGATGTTTCTGGCGTAGTGTTCAAGCATCCGCGGGACTGCCTGTTCGCCGCCAGGCAAACGTTTGACGGCGGCCGCTAAAAGCAGACCGTATTTTTTGTACCTGCCCCCATTTATCACCCGTTCGGAACCTGCTGCGCTGACTGCCTCCTTCACCGAACGGTTGAACCTGCGCCGAGTAACCTGAAGACCTGATGCAATCAGGAAACGGTAAACTTCTCGAAACATGAAACGTTCAAACACACCCTCGTCAGTCAACGTGGAACCAAGGTCGAAGAACACCCATTCGACGTTTTCAAACGGTGTTCGGATCAGTTTTCGCCGGCCATCGCGGCCCAGATGCTTAATCTCCCTCTCCCTGTGCGCGGCTTCGCTACGCGTTGCAAACTCTTCAACGTAGAGAACTTCCTTTGGTCTGTGAAGGAGGGTGTAGCGCCCGCCGAAGCCCTGCTGGTGAAGTTTGAACCTTTTTTCAACGTCGTCAGTGTGACCCGTGTAGTAGCTTCCGTTTTCGCACAGTATTATATACGTGTAGAACGGCATACTTCATCATGAAAAATAAGTGCAGAGAACCTATTAAAGTTTAACTCTATCGGTGGGAAGTCCCTATCCTTCAGGTTAGGGATGAAAGCCGAAACGTTTATATTGTTTTATAGCTAATCTACTGTTATGTACTTGACGGCTAAAGCCAAGATTCCAGAACTTGCCAAGCTCAAAGAAGCGGGCAACCTCTGCACCAAAATTTGGAACAAGGCAAACTACTACTGTCGCCAGCAGTGGGAAAAAACTGGCCAAATCCCGAGCTACTACGAGTTGCAGCGGGTCTTCAAAGACGACTACTGGTGCCGACGAGTACACAGTCACACGGCACAGGCCGTACTGCACAAACTGTCTGAATCGTACCGCTCATGGTTCAAACTGCGCAAGACCGACGCATCCGCAAACCCGCCGATGTTTCGAAAAAAGAGCAGTATAAGCACCGTAACATTCACAAACTATGCCATAAAAATAAGCGCAACCCAAATGGATTTGACTCTCAAGAAAGGGGTACACGTCCAACTAAGTTACCAGTTACAGCCTGGCGTGGAGATAAACCAGAAAAACATTGTGCGCATCGAAGTGAAGCATGGCTTCGCAAACATTGTTTACCGTGTTGAAGAGCCACCGTTGAATCAGAAAGGTCAAGTCATGGGCATCGACTTGGGCGTGATTAACACAGCAACAACGGTGAAGGAAGATGGTGAAGCACGAATCTATACGGGCAGAAGCTTGCTTTCCACCCAACGATACTTCAACAAGGAAATCGGGCGTGTACAAGGTATAGTTATGGCGCAGAGCAGGGGAAAAAGGAAGTGGAGCAAACGGTTATCAAAACTGTCGAGGAAGCGAACGCGGCAGATCAAACACATCCTCCACGCGCAGACGAAAGCCATAGTTGACGACTGCGTGAAATCTGGCGTGAATGTTGTGGTTGTTGGCGATTTACACAACATTCGCAAGTTGAGGTCAGATACCAAAAGACCCGAGAAGCTAGTTAAGGCGCGTAGTTGGGGGCGGGTGAATAATCAGAAAAATCATGCTTGGAGTTTTAGTCAGTTCACTGCAACCCTTGCGTATAAGCTAAGGCGTGAGGGCATACTGTTAGTGCAGGTGAACGAGAAAGGCACGTCTAAGACGTGTTGCAGCTGCGGCGAGGTGCGAAAGAGGAACAGAAAAACGAGAGGACTATATATTTGCAGCACTTGTGGTTTAGTCATAAACGCTGACGTGAACGCGGCAGTGAACATCCTCGCAACGTATCTCCAACCCTTGGGAAGGAGTAGTGCCAACGTGAACTTGGCGAAGGTCATCAGATGGGACAAAACTCATTTGAGCCTTGAAGCCCCACCTTTCAAGGTGGGGTAGTTCACTGGCGGGGGCGAGGAAGCTTTCCAGAATTTTTTTGATGTTTTATTGCGATGGTTAGAATAAGGTTATTTCCATGTTAGGTAATCGGAGAACAGAACTGGGAGAGTGTTGCTGTTTTTCGGTTCGTTATTATAAGTTCAGTGTGATTTTTTCTTTTAGTTCCTATGCTACTTATCGCCCGTAGTGTTGGAACTCGTATTATATTGTAGCTGGCATAAAGCTGCCAGATTAATGGTGTATCCGAATTGCTGAGGACTACTATGCAGCCTTTTTCGTCGAGGGTTTTGAAGCACTCCGCAAGCACTTTCTGGTCTTCTTCAGTGAAGCCCCGCTTTGTGTAACTTGTAAAATAGGCAGTTGCACTTTCAGGTTGATACGGGGGATCGATGTAAACAAAATCGTTTCTTTCGCATTGTTTTAAAACTTCCAGATAATCTGCAGCCACAAGTTTAACGTTGGCTAAGCTTCTGGCGACTGCATGCAGGTTTTCCTCATCGCACAGGTTTGCTTTTTTGCTTCGGCTCCAAGGCACATTGAACTCTCCTTTACTGTTCACTCGGTAAAGCCCGTTGAAACAGGTTTTATTTAGGAAGATGAAACGTGCAGCTTGGTCAACTGGATCTTCTGGTTTGGCAGTTCTTACGCGATAAAAATATTCTTCAGGGCTTTCCAAGTATTTTTGTCTGTGATTTTTCAACAGAACAATCAGTTGATCAACGTTATTTTTTACTGTAAGCCAAGTGCCCATTAACTCCGCGTTTAGATCATTCAGCACCGCACCGAAGGGTCCTCGAGTCCTTGTTAGGTACAGAAAAACTGCGCCGCCACCCAGAAAGGGCTCGTAGTACACATTAAACTTGCGCGGAAAACACGGAACCAAAAAATTAAGCATTTGCTGTTTGCCACCCGCCCACTTGACAAAAGACCTAGGAACGTCAGAAGATGCCTTCACACGCACAACCTTCACCACAAATATATAGTTCCTTTACAATATAAGCTTTAAGGTTCGTTTTAAAAAGGATTAAACTAAGGAGGGTTGCACGGCATTGTTTAAGCATGTTTGACATTCCCAGAACTCAACCTCTCGGTAAAGGTGAAGTATTGTTTTCACAGCGTCGATTAGGCGAAACGTAAACTCGCGGTACCAGGAAATACACTTGCGGAAGTTTCCATCCTTGCCTAGTTCTGCATAAGCCCAGTTTCCAACACCAAACCGCATTTTCCCAAAGTAGGCTTGTCCAGATAGAATGCACCCGTTTCTGTCCAGAACCACTGTTATGGGTGCACCGCAAACAACGCAATGTCGGTCGATCACGTATCTTCGCATCATGAACATCAAAGAACAATTGTTCGCAAAGGTATATAACCTTTCTCGAGGAAGCTCCCGTCTTTAGGCGGGAGAGGAATTAATGCCCGAAGGTCACTCCGATAAATAACTGGTTTGAAGAATATTTTGTTAAACGAGCATCGAAACATTGGAAGATTTAGAAAAGACGTTGGACTTTTTTGAACCGGTTTCTTGAGAAAGTGTATCGTACTAAACATGTTGAGGCTAACCTTAAACAAACAGAGAACAGTCAATAACCTTTTCTGTTCTGGTTGGCAAGAGGGCTTCAAAAAAGGTTAAATAGCAGAGGGGCACTTGTTTAATTGGAGATACCAAATTGAAAATAGTCAGAGACACAATTTTACACGGTGACGTTTACGCGTGTCTTTGCCGGCTCGAAACGGGTTCGGTAGCTGTGGCTGCCACTTCGCCGCCTTATTGGAAGCAGCGAATATATGGGTTTAAAGGCGAAATTGGTCAGGAGTCAACACCAGAAGAGTATATTGGTCGCCTTGTTAAAATCTTCGACAAACTTAAAGAGAAAATGCGTGATGACGGCGTGTTTTTCTTGAACGTTGGAGACAAATATTTTTCACGTTATGGAAAATCGAATTTACTGCAGATTCCTTACCGTTTAGCGTATCACATGACAAAGCGGGGTTGGATTTTGGAAGAAGTGCTTTGCTGGTTTAAGGTGAATTATATGCCGTTTCCAGGTCGCGACCGCTTCGCCAACACGTTCGAGCCTGTGTTCGTCTTCGCAAAGAACCGAAAAAACATTTACCGGAAAGGGTTGGGAACTGTTTTAAAGATTCCTCTACAGCAAACGCCATGGAAACACACGGCGGTTTACCCTGAAAAATTGATAGACGAACTTTTTAGTCGCGTTCAATTCAGAGACGGCGACTTGGTTGCTGATGTTTTTGGGGGAACGGGCACAACGGCCGTTTGTGCACAAAAAGTTAAGATGTCACTGTCGCCTAGAAATGTTTGCTCAGTTCTAATTGACAAAGGGGACGATTTTGTGGAGATAATGAAGAAGCGAACGGGAATAACAAACGTGGTCAAGGTTAAAGATGTAGCATTCAAGTGGGATCCTGTTGTTGAAGAATTGCTTCCAGACGGCATTCCCAAGGCAAGGTTGATGGATAAGCATGGAGAAGTGTTTATTGCTGAAGATTCACGGGAGTTTTTTGCTGCTCTCAAAGGAGTTACCACGGAAGAGTTCAAACGGTTCCACAGGGAAGATGCCACTTACTTTTTCGGCGTTAAAAATTGGAGCTTAAGCGACCTTTATTTTCCGTCAAGGCTTTTCAGCATTGGTTACATTCTTAGAAACATGTTGATTGCTTCACACGGCAAAACGTGGTTTCCAATTTTCATGTTCGCACGAGACAGTAAGAAGGTGGCTTACAAATTTAACCTTGACCGCATTAGGGTAAAGGCTAAACCGCAGCCGCTTAGAAACTGGTGGAAAGAAGAGTTTGTTGGGTTCAAAGTTGCAGATCTGCTTGAAAAGAAAAAAGGGCGAATTATCAAGATTTTAGCTCGATACGGAGATGGTTTTCCAAAGATGGCCGTTGTGAAGTGGAACGGCGGGGTCTCTCTTGAGTTTGTGCTTCACCCCGAAAAAGATGAGCTTTTAATGGAGGGAGTAGAATTTCTATGCAAAGCCTGCGGAAGACCGTTAAACGAGCCGTATGATCCAATAGGGAAAAACGTTTGTTCAAACTGCAAAAAATCAGTGTGGCACAGCCTCGAAAACGTACCAGTTGCTAAAGAGCCAGACGAAGTGGCAGAAGTGCTTAAAGAGCTTGAGCGGATAGATTACCAGTTAGGCCAAGTCGTGCAGGCGGGAAGATTTCAAACAAAAACGGTTAGCACAAGCAAGTTCGCCGAGCTCGACCGAGTCAACTGGGGTGCTTCGCCAGGCGCTAGAAAACTAATGCTTGGAGAATACTTCACGAAAACTCGCGTCTACCGAATAGACCAACCATCAATAGCACACTATCTGACTCTACTCAGGAAAGCTAGTGGCTTAAACGTAAAAGAAGTTATTGAAAGTTTGCCTAAAAACTATCATCACACGGTTGGACACTGGTTTAGAACAGATTTTGGCGGTTCAACACCAGTTCCAGAAGACCTTACTCTACTAATGAACATTCTTTCAGCAAAAAACGGTTTGCTTTCACTACTTAAACGAACTGCACTCAAATTTCAAACCGTGAAGGCAGCGATAAAAGGAAGAAACCCCGGCGATTTTATAGAAACCACAGAGGATAATCAACTGGAAGCCTATCTCCGAAACTTGTATATTCCGTCTAGTGAATACCGCAAGGTCATAGAAAAAAAGGCGAAACAAACACAACTATTCTAAAAAAGCTTCTTTAAAATTCAATGTGAAACGGATTTACGTTTTTTTCTTTCACGTCTTTCACTTTCAAAAAGACCGATGAGTAGAAAAAGAAGGAAAAGCAAATATCCCACCAGCACAGCCAAAAAGCCAGTAGTTCCGCTACTCATCGCTTTCTAATAAAATAAAGCAGTAACCCTATTTAAAGAAAAAGTGTTTTTTAGGTCTTAGCCACAGCAAATTTGAGTGGAAAAGCAAATTTTGGGTTTGCCTCAAGAAAACCAAGCAAACACTTTTTCACAACCTCTTCTTTTGTTTCTGCCGTGATTAACGTAACCTTGTTTTTATGTTCAAAAGCGTGCAGCAGCTCGTGCACCACCAACCACTTTAACAAAACGTCCGTCCACCCTTTTCTAAACGCGTTTTCAGTAAAAACAAAAAGAACGGTTTCCGCCTTTTTAAACAGGGGACGAATCAAATGGCGTTTAACCACAATCAAGTCGCGGTCTCTGACTCGACCAAGCTTAACCGTCCAAATACACGCCATCGTTCTTTTACTAAAACTCACCTTCACGGGTTTGGGATACTCTTGACTGTTTGAATTATAGCCTCCACTCATAAGTTCATTTACAACTTCAAATTTTGCTAAACAAGTGCAAAGCCAAACTTTAACTCGTGGCTTAAGAAGCTTATTCTCCACCGCATACCAATCGCAGAAAGCACTTGCGAATTCGTCGATGACCCGTCTGCTGTGAAGACCAAGATCACAGAGACGCCCAAGCCAAGGACGCTTTAGAGCAACTTCAACATCGCGTTTCATGTCTTGCGTTTCTGAAACAAAGCTTTTCAGCCGCCAAAGAAAACCCGTCGAAGCCGGGCTACAAATCATTGACACTTGTTCAAATCTGCGTAGGAACTCTCTCCACCGAGCAAGAAGCACTTCATACCTGCGATACACCTCAAAAAAGTAAGGGTCAAAATTCTTTTCATTGGGAATAAACTGTGCGAGCGTAGCTAAACCATCAGAAACCACGACAACGTTTTTTTTCAGTTGGTTAACTAACTTTAAGCGTTTCGAATAGAAATCCTCGTGCAAATGCAATGACACCACAAACAAATAAATGCTGAACCTCATATTTTAACCTTACGTTACGATTCCGCTACAAAAAAGCACCCATGATTTTTGGTTGGCAGTTTGTTGATTCGTATCGGATTGCTTTGCATAAGCAGAAACACATGCAGATGCAAGGTAGACTCTGACATACACCATGGCATTTGGGACTACCCATGTGTATAACTATGCCTTCGAATAGTCCCGCAACCACTAAAATATATATTGGCAAACTGTTTAACGCTTTTGGATTACTGATGTAAAGTTTACAAAAACTTTCACTTTCGCTATTAGCAAAGATATATCCGTTTCAGCGAACGGTGAAATTATAAGAAGTGAAGTAAAACAAACCTTTTATCCGATACGATGATTGCAAGTCATAAAGGTATAAAAAATTTCTTTCCATTCCATTTGAAGAAATTTCATGCACCAATGCACCGCCTTATGACAATTATAACACAAGGGAACAAAATCATCAGCGTGTTTTCTCATGTATGTCAAACCATTCATATTAGCAAGGTGAGGTTTACCGTGAATTTCATGAAAATAAATTCGTCCACTATGCTTGCAAAAAACACATTGTTTACCTATCGTTAGAAAAAGTTCCGCCCTCATTTCATTATATTGTTTTTTGATATATGCTCTATGATTCGCTCTCCGCCAAGGTTGGGCATCATATTTTCTTGTATGTTTTTTATTTCTAGCCCGCCATTTTTTCATAGACTCTAAGTGAGCTTGATGTCGTTCCCCTTCAGTTGTATATCTCATTGTTATCATTCGTAACTAATATATATCGGATATATAAACGTCTCGTATAGATTTAACAAATTTTAGTTTGCTATTAAAGTGTATTTTGGGGCTTATCCGATACTTTTTGATATCGGATACGTCTAAAAAAGGACTCACGAACAAGTAGAAGTGGAAAGACGACGATTTCAAAGTTTAGCAGCACTCACGTTTGAAGTTTTTAAGTTCGTAATTCAGTTATTTAGTAAGGAAGCTCGGATTTGAACCAGATTCAACTTGCAACAAAATGTAATCAACGACCTGAAATTTTAAAGCACTTTGTTCAACTGGCCTCGGCTTTAGACATTTCCGCAATAGAGATTCAAGAGGTTTTTAGCTTAATGCGGGAGCACTCGGTTATCGCGCGTGTCGAGAATATGGCAGAAGTTATGAAAGGCAAGATTGATCGTTTAACCTTTCACCAACCTTTGGGGGGTCCAACAGACTCGTGGGAGCAAACCGTTAAAGTTTTAAAGTTTGATTTGGCCTCTGAAGCGAATGATTTTGCACTTGGACTAGCGAGGGAAACCATAATGGAGGCTATTGAGCTCGGTTTACGGCTCGGACTAGAAAAAACAGTATACATTAACTTTCACGTAATGGGCTTCGTGCGTGAACGCGACATTTCCCTAGAAAACAAAATGCGACATCTTTTACGCGGAGAAAAAGCACTTCTACAATTGAAAACGTTCACTGAAGTATATTGTTTCGATTCTGGTTTCACAAAAAACGGGCAGCCACAAGCAATTTTAGTTCACGAAAACAGCTTTATTTTTCACTCAAACGAAGTGTTTGCCCTTCTAAGCGCGCACCCCAAAGAGATCACGCGTCTTCCTTGGATAGGCATAAACATAGATTTCGCCCACCTGCAACTAGCCATAAATTACTTGAATGCTAACCCCTCCAGTGAAAGTGCCAAAATAGAGAATAAACTGTATCCTCCACTCGACTGGAAAACAGCAATCGAAACAGTTAAGGACAAACTCGAACTTTTACATTTAAACGACGCAAAAGGATGGACCCTAGAAGGAGAAGGTTTGGAAATAGGTCTTGGAGAAATACCCTACGAAACAATCATTCCCCTGATTTGCCACAGCATAAACAAAGAGGTTATGGGAACGATCGAGATTAAAACTCAACACTTACATCCTGAACAGTTCACGAATAGCGTGCGTTATCTTCGAAGCCTTTTTAAAGAAAACTACAGCGAATACTTCTGTTAGTTCAAGCAAAAGTTTATATCCCATGTGCGTCTATCTCTTGGTGAAAGAGCATGTCAAAACTAACGGCAAAGCAAGAGAGGCTAATTAAAAAAACGGAAGATTTTGTAAAGGAAAGAATGACTGGCGAAGTCACGGGACACGATTGGCTTCACGTTTGTCGAGTCAGGAAAACCGCGTTGAAGATAGCTGAAACCGAAGGTCCTGTAGACCCGTTTGTAATTAACCTTGCTTCTCTTCTTCATGATATCGCGGACTGGAAGTTTTGTGGTGGGGACATAGATGCAGGAGCAAATCTTGCGGTAGAATGGCTTGCGGGCATAGGTGTCGACGCTAAAACTCTGAAGCATGTGCGTGACATAATTGCGAACGTTTCGTTTAAGGGAGCCGAAGTAAAATCAGAGATGAAAACAAAAGAAGGCATGATCGTTCAGGATGCAGACCGGCTTGACGCTATTGGCGCTATAGGAATAGCCCGCGCCTTTGCGTTTGGAGGGTATTCGGGAAGAGGCTTATATGATCCGAAGAGAAGACCAGTGAAACACAAGTCGTTTAGAGCTTACCAGTCTAGTCATAGTCCAACCATAACTCATTTTTACGAGAAACTTCTTCTTCTGAAAGGCTTGTTGAACACGGAAACTGCTAAAAAAATGGCTGTGAAAAGACACCAGTTTATGGAACAGTTTCTTGAACAGTTTCTCGCAGAACTGAATGGATCGCAATAGAGCCGCCCAAAAAGTAGGATTACAGCTTTTTAAATGTGGCGGGGTAATACTTTGTGGGGGTCACTCGTGCAGTTGGTAAGTGTTAAGAACAGGTTTGGCGAAACTCTTGTCGGATTTGAAGTTAAACCAACAGTTAAAAAGCCAATTTATCCTACTGTCGTGCTTGTTCACGGCTTCGGCGACACAAAAGAGGAAAGCGGCAAATTCACTGACTTGGCTAGAATTCTTGCCAGTGGAGGCTTCTGCGTTTACGCGTTTGATTTTTCAGGCAGAGGACAAAG
>Ga0315282_10003897_pt1 | contig 26460 bp, 18 predicted proteins | sample YL17G07_20_MG_FD_203693 | JGI IMG/M metagenome (GOLD analysis project Ga0315282, IMG submission 203693) | Sediment microbial communities from Yellowstone Lake, YNP, Wyoming, USA - YL17G07_20 | ecosystem: Environmental > Aquatic > Freshwater > Lake > Sediment | place: USA: Wyoming | collected... | reverse complement strand
TAAATCCCTAATTATGCGAAGGGGCTAAAATCGTCCAGCCGGCTTGCATTCTGTAATTGAATGGGAAGCTCGTGGAATAGCGTTATCTTCACCTGGAAGGCATCAGGTGATCCCTTTGCCGGGCCATTTCAAAGAGAGATGAATTCAGGGAAGCAGGACCCGGAGGACGAGAAATCCGCCCATGATGACCAGGGAGGCGTAGACCGCCTGCCTGAACGTCCTTTCAGGCACGCGACTGTGGACTTTCCCTCCGAGCCAGACTCCCAGGCAGAGCGCCGGCAGGGAGAAAGCGAAGAGCCTGAGGACCTGTCCCGTCCAGAGTCCGGCCGCTCCGTGGCCGAGCAGGATGACGAGCCCGGTCGGCAGGAAGTATCCCTGGAGCGTGGCCCTGAATCGCTCCGGGGGCCAACCCTTGAGCATCCCGTAGATCACGGCGGGAGGGCCGTTGATGTTGTAGGCCCCGCCCAAGATGCCCGCGATGAAGCCGACGATGTAGGGAAGCCCCGCTTTTTCGTTTTCGATTCTCATGGCAGGCTTCAGGAGGCCGAAGAGGCCGTAGAGAAGGACGATGATCCCGAGCGCCGCCCTGAGCGGCGCCTCGGGCAGGCGCGTGAGAAGATAAATCCCCAGGGGAATGCCCGCGAGCGAGGCGGCGATGAGTTTGGCGGCGGACTTCAAGTCCGCTTCTGGCCAGTGTTTCGCCAGGATGAGGATCGAGATGGCGGGCCCCATGAACGCCACCAGGGGCGCGGCCGTTTTCAGGCTGGCGGACGCCGCGAGCAGAGGCATGGCGATGACCGCGTCCCCGAAGCCGAGCGCCGAACGGACGAAGGCCGCGGTGAAGATGACGGCCACGACCAGGAGGGCCAGGTTCGGCGCGTTCATAAGCATCGATGGGGCCCGGAGCCTCCTGGCGGGAGCTACCTCGATTTCTTTTTCTTCCCCAGGATCCCGCCGCTCAGGAAGAGCCCGGCGCCCAGGACGAACCCGAAATTGTACCAGCCGCCGCTGTTGTGGACCTCGTAGAGACGGACGTTCTTGTTGAAGATCGAGATGATGAAGGTCACCGGGGAGATCAGGCCGTGCCAGAGGCCGAGCCAGAAGCCCGCGATCCGGCCTTTGGCGCTCGCGGTTTTTTCGAGGTCATTGGGCCCGGGGGCGCAGCTCGAGAGGGCGATGACCAGGGCCAGGACCAGAACCAGGGCGGGGAATCTTCTCATGGGTCCCTTCTTTGTCTTTTGTTGCATTCTATTATAGAATATGTACTCAAACAAACCGTTTGAAAATCCATGAACAGCAGGAGGCTATCATGAAAGGCGATCCGAAACTCATCAAAGTTATGAACTCTCTCCTGGCCGACGAGCTAACCGCCATCAACCAGTACATGGTCCATTCCGAGATGTGCGACAACTGGGGCTACGAGAAGCTCCACAAGCTGATCGAGAAGCGGGCCGTCACCGAAATGAAGCATGCCGAGAAGCTCATCGGCCGGATCCTCTTCCTCGAAGGGACGCCCATCGTCAGCGAGCTGAAGGCGCTCCACATCGGCGCCGAAGTGCCGAAGATGTTCGCCAATGACCACGACGCGGAGATGGGGGCCGTCAAGTCCTACAACGCGGCCATCGTGCTCGCCGGCGACCTCAAGGACTATGCCACCCGTGAGGTCCTCGAGTCGATCCTCAAGGACGAGGACGGCCACGTCGACGAGATCGAGGCCATCCAGGACCAGATCGGCCAGATAGGCCTCCAGGTCTTCCTGTCGATCCAGGTCTAAGCCTGGCGGGGCGGCCGACGGCCGCCGCTCGTAATCCCGCCAGGATCCCGGCCATCGGTCCCTGCCCCGGCGAAACGCTCACCAGAATTTCGCTGAAATAAGGCGCGACCTGGCCGATCACGCGTTCCAGAAGTGTTTCGCCACGGACCATGAGCCGGGCCTTGTCCGCGTTCATCCGGCGACCCCTGCCGCCGGCCAGGACGATGACCGTGACCGGCCGCCCGCCGCACCGGATTTTCCGCTTCACGTCTCTCATGATAGCTCATTTCCCGCTGCCCGTGATCGTGCTTGGAGCTTCTTGACTTCGGCCGGGCCGAACAGGATAATGAGCGGGTTCCCCATGCTCCTCAAACAGCAGGACTTCTACAAATCCCTGACCGCCCGTCACCCCGGCCTCGTCGAGCGCGTTCGCAAGCTCATCGAGGAGTCCGAGAAAAAATTCACGGGCGGCAAGATCGCCGCCGGCGGCTTTCTTTGGGAGCATACCGTCCTCGTTGCCTCTCTCGCTTTCCGGCTGGCGAAGATGGAAAAGGAAGACGCGGACCTTGCGGCGATGACGGCCCTCTTCCACGACTCGGGGAAGTTCAGCGGCGGCCGCTACCATCGCGACGAGAAGCCCGAGGAGGAAGCGGCGGCCCGTCTCGCCCGGGAGATCCTCGAGGACGCGGAGCTGGACATGGCCGCCGTCGGCCACGTCGTCCGGGCCCTGCGCTCGCTCTACAACGCCGGCGCCCGCCGGAACAAGCTGGCCGACATCATCCACGACGCGGATTTCCTCTCCAAGTTCGGGCTCCTGGGCGTCGCCGAGTTCTTCGTCAAGTCCACCCTCCGCGGCCGGAACCTGGAGACGGCCATCATGAACCACCTGAGCAAGGAGCTGACCTACGCCGCCGTCCTGCCGTTGAACATGCGGACGGAATCGGCCCGGAAGCTCGCCGCCCGGAAATCGGGGGAGACCCTCCGCTTTTATCGCTCCTTTCTCGCCGAGCTCAAGGAAGTCCACGGGATGGATTTCAAGGTCCGGACGCCCGAGGTCCGCCGTTCCCGGGGCCGGCCCCGGCGGCTCAAGATCATGCTGGTCGCCCCCGCCGTGTGCGGCTCCTGCGGCCGCGGCTGGGAGCTCGACTTCCGGACGGAAAAGGGCGTCAAGTGCGAGAGGCTCGAAGCCGCCGTCCGCTGTGCCGGATGCGGGGCCACCCACGAGATCGCTTTCTGCCTTCCCGAGATCGCCTGAAAGAGCTTCGGGGGCGATTGAAAAAGTCGCCGGGATGGGATAAGACTAATTGTCTGGGCCGAAGACATTGAACTTCATCAGAAAGCACGCCGCGTCACCGTCACGGACAACGGGCGTCGTGTCCCCGGTCGTGGTCCTGATCGCGCTGGCGGCCTTCTCGTGCCAGAAATCCGGGACAACGCCCGAGCCCCGGCCGACGCCGTTGACTAAGGTCGTCATCGGCTACTACCCCTCCTGGAGCCGTGACGTCTTCAGCCACTCCAAGATCAGCTACAAAAACCTGACCCATATCGCCCACGCCTTCGCCTGGCCGGATTCGAGCGGGAACCTCGTCGTCCCCGCCGATTACCTCTACCCCGAGCTCAACGCCTCCGCTCACCAGAACGGCGTCAAGATGATCATGAGCCTCGGCGGCTGGGGTAACGCCGGCGGGTTTCCGGGCATGACCGCGACGTCCGGGAACCGCTCGAAGTTTATCGGCCAGGTCGTCAGCTTCTGCGCCGCGAACAGCTACGACGGCGTGGACATCGATTGGGAGTTTGTCTCGAACCCGACTGAGCAGGCGAATTTCGCCCTCTTCATCCATGAGTTCTCAACGGCCCTCAAGGCCCGGACGCCGCAGCTCCTCCTGACCATGGCCGCGCCCGCCGGAAGCTATTATGGTCAGTGGATCAACTTCGAACAGCTGGCCGCGGACTTCGATTTCATCGGTTTCATGACGTACGATTTCCACGGATCCTGGTCGGACCATTCCGGCCACAACTCTCCCCTCTACGCCGACGCGGGGGACACGGACGGGTCCGTGGACGAGACCTTCCAGTACGCCCGCCAGCGACAGGTCCCGCTCGACAAGCTCCTCCTCGGCGTGCCCTTCTACGGGCGCTCCTTCGATTGCGGCGGGCTCGGTCTGCCGTTCACGGCCTGCGCGGACTATTCCTACACGGAGGCCATGGGCCTTCTCGCCGCGGGCTGGACCCGGACCTGGGACGCGACCGCCCAGGTCCCTTATCTCCGCCGCTCCGACGCGGGGATGATCGTCTGTTATGACGACACCCAGTCGGTCGGCGCGAAGTGCGATTACGTCAAGGCCAAGCAATCCGGGGGCGTCATCATCTGGGAGCTGAGTCAGGATTACCGGAACGGTAAGTCGGAGCTCCTGGAGGTCATCGGGCAGTCATTCCGGTCCCCCTGACCGGCGGGAAAGCGTTGAGCTAAGGAACGAGGTGAGTCACCGATGAAACAACAAAGCAAGATCCTCTTCGCCGCGGCCCTGACCGCGGCCATGACGGCCGGCCTCTTCAGCGCGCCCCAGGCCGGGTCCGCGCCCGGGGATAAAACAAAAGGGTTTTTCCCGGTTTCCGTCTGGTACGCCGGCGGAAAGGCCCGGGCGCCCATGCTCGAGACCGTGACGCCCCAGTCCCGCGACGTTTGGCGGAAGGACCTCGACGAGATCAAGCGGCTGGGCTTCAACACGGTCCGCCCCTGGATCGAGTGGACGGCCTGCGAAAAAGAGGAAGGGAAGTACGACTTCAGCGCCCTCAAGCTCCTCACGGACCTGGCCGGCGAGGCCGGGCTCCGGGTCATCGTCCAGGTTTATATCGACTCCGCGCCTGACTGGGTAGGGGCGAAACATCCCGACTCGAAGTTCGTTTCTTCGAACGGCGTCGCCGTCGAGTCCCAGGCCTCGCCCGGCTTTTGCTTCGACCACCCCGGCGTCCGCGAGAAGGTCCTCCGCTTTTTCGGCGAGGCGGCCCGGGCCGTCAAGGACAAGCCGGCCCTCTACGGCTGGGATCTCTGGAGCGAGCCCCACATCATCAACTGGGCCGAGGTGAACTACGTGGGCGACCTCAGTTATGTCCAATTCTGCTATTGCCATTCGACGCAGGAGCGCTTCCGGGAATGGCTCAAGAAAAAGTACGTCAGCGTGGACAACCTCAACAAGGCCTGGTACAGAACGGTGCGGTCCTGGGAGGAGGTCCAGCCGCCCCGCTACGGGACCATCCTGACTTTCACGGACTACATCGACTGGAAGGAGTTCATCTCCGACAAGCTGGCCGAGGACCTCAGGCTCAAGGCCCAGGCCGTCAGATCGGTCCTCCCCGAGACTGTGGTCACGAGCCATTCGGCGGGCCCCGGGATCTTTACCCGCCCGGACTGGTCCGGGACACCCGACGACCGCAAGATGTCGGACAGCGTGGATTTTTACGGCGCCTCGATCTATCCCAAGCACGCCTGGACCATCAAACCCTGGTCGCCTTATTACCGCTCGTCCGGCCTGGACTTCGTCCGCTCCATGGGGATCGGGAACAAGGGCTTTTACATCGGCGAGCTCCAGGCGGGCTACGGGGTCTTCGGCATGAAGATGAGCTATCCCGTGGTCGGCTCGGACCTTCGCGACTGGATCTGGAGCACCGTGGCCTACGGGACCCGGGCGGTCAACATCTACGCTTACTACCCGATGAGCACGGGCTACGAGGCGGGCGGCTACGGCCTGGTCGAGCTCGACGGGAAAGTGACGGAGCGGGCCGAGGCGGCCGGGAAGATCGCCCGCGTGATCACCGCGAACAAAGACCTCTTCCTCAAGGCGTTGCCCTCGCGGGCCGAGATCGCCATCCTTTACATCCCTCTGTCGCACATGGTCGGCGGGCAGCAGGCCTTCACCGGCGAAGGCCAGACCGTCGGCGTCAACAACCTCAGCGAATCGCTCCAGGGCATCCACAGGGCCTTCTTCGAAAGGAACATCCCGGTCGACTTCCTCCACGTCAACGACCTGGGAACGCCGCGGGCGGCCGGCTACAAGCTGATCATCGCGCCGTACCCCGTGCAGATGTCCCAGTCCCATGTCCGGAAGCTCATCGATTTTGTCCGGGACGGCGGGACGCTCCTGACCGAGGCCCGCTGCGGCTGGGTGGACGAGAAAGGGTTCTCGAGCCCGGTCATCCCCGGCGGCGGCCTCAGCGACGCCCTGGGCTGCCGCGAGCTCGAGCTCGTGCCGATCCCGAAGACCTCGGCGATCAGGATCAAGGCCGCCCACGAGTCCATTCCGCTCCTCAAGCCGGGCGACACGCTCGACGCCCTTTTTTTCGAGGAGAGCTTCGACGTCTTCGGCAAGGACAGCCGGGTCCTGGCCGAATTTTCCGACGGGAGGCCGGCCATGGTCTATGCACCTTACGGGAAAGGGAAGGTCATGATCGTCGGGTCCTTCCCCGGGTCGGCCTACCACCACTTCAAAAACCCCGCGAACGGCAAGCTCTTCGCGGGCCTGGCCGAATGGCTGAAGATCCCGAAGCCGGTTGAAATCACGGCCGCCGAGGCCGGCGCGTTTGTCGAAGGCCGCATCCTCGAGGGCGAGGGCTACAAGATCCTGTTCGGTTTCAACCGGGGAGAGAAGGCCGTGGCGGCCAAATTCGCCGTCCTGATGAAGGGCGGCCGGGCCGCAGCCCGAGACATCGAGATGGGAGCGGTTGTGGAGTCCGCCGTCAAAGGGGACCGGGCCGTCGTCGGCAAAACGCTCAAGCCCGGCGAAGTCTGGGTCGTTCATTTAACGGAAAGATAATCCAGGCAAGGATCCGTGCACCGATGGCATATGTCTTTCGGGTGACCCGATTGAACGAGAGGATTCATGGCTGAAGCAGGCGGCAAGGACTTCTGCGGCGGGGTCGACGTCGGCGGGACGAAGATCTCCTCGGCTCTGTTCACGAAAACCGGAGGGATTCTGGGGAAAACCAAAGTCTCAATCGACAGAGCCGGCGGGGACCGGGCCGCGGACCAGGTCGGAGAGGCGATCCTGAGCCTGGGCAAAACGGCCGCGAGGGTCGGCGGCCGGATCCTCGCCGTCGGGATCTCGATCCCCGGCATCGTCTATGGCGCGACCGGCAGGGTCTGGGCCCCCAACATTCCGGGCTGGGACCGCTATCCGCTCCTGGCGAAGATCGCCCAAGTCCACATCCGCGTCATTCTGGAAAGCGACAGGAGCGCCTACGTCGCGGGAGAAGCCTGGCGCGGCGCCGCCGCCGGGGCCGCGGACGCCGTCTTCCTCGCCGTGGGCACGGGGATCGGTGCCGGGATCCTCGCCGGCGGCCGGCTCGTCCGCGGCCATGAGGACATCGCCGGCGCGGTCGGCTGGTTCGGGCTCAACCCGGATTTCAAGCCCGCCTATGCCGCGATGGGTTGTTTCGAGGCCGAGGCTTCGGGGAATTCCGTCGGCCGCAAGGCCCGGGAGCTCCTCGGCGCGGGCCGGCCGTCCATCATAAAGGATATCGCTGGAGGAAGCGTCGATAACGTCACGGCCGAGACTGTGGCGGCGGCCGCCCGGAAGAAGGATCCCCTGGCGGTCGAGGTCGTCGCAGACGCCGTCCACTACCTCGCCATGGGCATCGCCAATATCGTCAGCATCCTCAACCCCGAGGTCGTCGTCCTCGGCGGCGGCCTTTTCCAGGCCTCGGACGTCTTCCTCGAGCCCGTCCGGTGCGAATTCCGGAGATGGGCTCAGCCGCTGGCCGCGGAGAAAGTCCGGGTCGAGCTTTCGGCTCTGGGCGAGGACGCCGGCCTCTACGGCTGCGCGAAGCTGGCTTGGGATTCCATTCCATAAGGGAGATCGATATGTCAGGTTCCATTTATCTCGGCCGGATCCAGGAGATCCTGGGGGAGATCCGGACAAAAGAAATGCCCCGCATCCGCGATGCGGCGAAGATCATGGCGGCCGCCGTCCGGAAAAAAGGCCGGGTCTACATGTTCGGGAGCGGCCACTCGGTCATTCCCGTCCTCGACATCTTCCCCCGCTACGGGAGCTTCGTCGGCTTTTTCCCGCTCTACGACCCCCGGCTCATGTGGTCGAACGTCATCGGCCCGGGCGGAGCGCGCGAGCTCCTCTGGCTCGAGCGGCAGGAAGGCTATGCCCGCGTCTTCCTCCAAAGCTATCCCCTCGAGAAGCGCGACGTGATGCTCGTCTTCTCCCACGGCGGACTGAACGCCGCCCCGATCGACATGGCCATCGAGGCCAAGGCGCGCGGCCTCAAGGTCGTCACGGTCTCCTCCCATCAGAACGCGAAGATCGGGCGGCGCTCCCACTCGTCCGGCAAGATCCTCTCCGAGGTCGCCGACGTCGCCATCGACAACCACGTCCCGCCGGAAGACGCCCTCGTCGATGTCGGCCAGCTCGAGCGGGTGGCCGCGGGTTCGACCGTGGCGGCGGTTTCGATCGCCATGGCCCTCGTCGCCGAGACGGCGTCGCTCCTGGCGAAAAAGGGGAAAGTCCCGCCGACCTTCGTCTCACCCAACGTCAAGGGCGTTCCGAAGGGCCACATGGCCGGCGTCTATCAGGCCTTCACCGAGTTCTATTACGACCGGCCCTTCAAGGCGAAAAGGCGGGCTCGGCGATAAGGAAGTTCCATGACGAATCAGGACCGGTCCGCCCCCGCCCACCCTTCGAAGCTCATGTCCTCGGCCTTCGCCGGGATGTTCGTCTTCGGGATCGTCATGGCCGTCCTCGGGGCCATCCTGTCGTCACTCTTCGAAAAAATAGGCTTCCGCGAGGGAGCGGCCGGCAACCTCTTCCTGTATATGAACTTCGCCATGCTCATCATGACCGTTTTCTTCGGACCGATCGTAGACCGCTTCGGCTTCAAGGCTCTCCTCATAGCCTGCTCGCTCCTCGTCGCCGTCTCTTTTCTCCTTCTCGCGGGGGCTTCGACCTATCCGGCGCTCGTCCTCGCCGTGATGGTTCTTGGTTTTGGCGGGGGTGGGCTCAACGGCGGGACGAATGCGCTGACGAGCGATATCAACGAGGGAGCTAGGCGAGGTCCGGCGCTCAATATCCTGGGGATTTTCTTCGGCTTCGGCGCCCTGACCATCCCGTTCTTGATCGGGACGCTTCTCAAGGCCCTGGGTCTCGGCAGGATCCTCGTCCTGGCGACGCTCCTCAGCCTGGTGCCGCTCGCGCTCTTCGCCCTCTTCCGGTTCCCGAAGGCCAAGCAGGCCCAGGGCTTCCCGCTCAAACAGGCGGCCCGGGTCGTCAGGAACCCTCTTCTCTGGCTCTGCGGCCTCCTGCTTTTCTTCCAGTCCGGAAACGAATTCACGGCGGGGGGATGGATATCGACCTATCTCCAGAAGACCTTCGGGGTCAGCCCGTCCGCGGCCGCCCTCGTCCTGGCCGGCTATTGGGCTGCGGTCATGGCCGGGAGATTGTTCTCGGCCCGGTTCGCGAAGGCCCTCCACGGCGAGAAACTCGTCTTCCTGAGTGCGGGCCTGGCCCTGGCCGCGGCCGTCCTGCTGGCCGTCTCGCCGTCCGGGGCGCCGGCCATGGCCGGCGCCGTCCTCCTCGGCCTCGGCTTCTCGGCGATCTATCCGACCACCCTGGCCATCGTCGGGGAGAATTTCTCCTCGTTCACCGGCACGGCCTTCAGCGTCGTCATTTCGGTCGGCCTTTGCGGAGGCATGATCGCGCCCTGGCTCGTCGGCAGGATCGCCCAGTCCTCGGGCTTGCGACAGGGCCTGCTTGTCCCGGTCTTCAACTGCGCCATGATCCTCGTTCTTCTCGCCTTCATCGGGCGCGCCTTGAAAAAGCCCGGGACGCCGGCGGCCTGAACGGTCGGATATATCGGGAGGTGAGCAAATGAAGAGCCCTAAGAACCGCTTCCTGGCCTTTTCCGCGATCGCCATGATTTCGCTGACCATCGCTCTCCCGGCCCTGGCCGGGGACGCCGCGGCCCCGAAAAGCCCGGGCGTCCGGAAGACGCTCGAAGCCCTCCATCTCGAGCTCCTGATGGAAAAAGGCCTCTATGACGATACCGGGCGGGAGATCGACGCCCGGCTCGGCCGGATCATCGGCGAGGCCCGCAAAGCCGGGAGAAGCTCGGACAAGGAGATCCTGGCTTTCGTCCTGGCGGACCTGAACTATTCGCCTTCGAACCTGGCCGGGTTCCCGGCCTGCGCCTTCGACCGTCCGATCGGATACACGCTCGGAAGCTTCGGCCACACGATCGCCGACGGCAACATCGACGCCACGGCCCAGGGGAGCGCCTGCCCGGTCGGCGGCATCGGCGCCGGCGGCTTCGAACGGCTGATGAACGGGAATTTCGAAACCTGGTTCCTCAAGCCCGGCTGGATGGTCGAGGACACGGTCTGGGCGGACCAATTCCACGTCTTCATGAGATCCGGGAACCGGACGGTCGTCCGGACGCTTTCCACGGAGGCGCCCCCCGAGGCGGCGGGCCTCGGCAGCTGGGCCTGGAAGTATCCGACGGGGAAAGGTGATTACTACGCACTGTTCCCCAAGTCCGGATTTTCCTATGAAAAAAACGCGGACTGGCCCGTAAAGCTGGCAATCGTCCAGCTCTCGCCGGTCATCCCGGGGAACTACCGGGAGACGAGCTTCCCCGTCGCCGTTTACAAATGGATTGCCGAAAACCGGGAGAACCGCCCTGTCGAGGTCAGCCTTCTCCTGACCTGGGAAAACATGGTCGGCTGGGAGGCGGTCCAGTCCGGCCCGTCCGTCCCGGCGCTTTTCAAGTGGGACAGGAATTCCGAAACGAGCTCTACGTGCTCCCGGAGACCAGCATCTGGGACGCCGAGACGAACCTCCACACCTATCTCGAAAGCGCGGACTATCTCATGTACGGGACGTTCGACGTGGACTCCTATTGCTGGCATGTCCTCAAGCTCTGGCCCGAGCTCGAGCTCAACAACATGGGGTTCTTCGCCGGGACCCTGCCGCTCCATGACTCCTCCTACCGGGCCTACCTTTACGATGAGACATTCCCCGCGGAGATCCCCGCGGACAAGAAAAGCGACTACTGGAACACCGTCAAGGTCCCGGGCATGGTCCCGCACGACATCGGCTCTCCGCGCCAGCGGCCCTGGGTCGTCCTCAACGCCTTCGACTGGCAGAACGGAAACGTCTGGAAAGACCTCAACCCCAAGCTGCCGCTCCGGGCCTTTCGCGATTTCCCGGCCGCCGGCGGCCACGATGTGGAATTCCTGAAAACCATCTTCGGGGCGTCCGTCGCCGCCCTGGACACGCTCGAAAAGCGCTTCGGCGACCCGCGGAGCCACGTCCCGCTGAACGAAGGCATCCCCGACCAGACCTACGATACCTGGCGCATGAAAGGCGAGAGCGCCTACGTCGGCCTGCTCTGGCTGGCCGCGCTCAAGACGACCTCTGAAATGGGGGACATCCTGCTGAAGCAGGGCGCCACGACCGTGGCCGGCCTGGACGTCGCCGGCGCCGTCGGCCGGTACCGGGACTGGTTCGCATCGGGCCGGGCATCTCTCGAGAAGCTCTGGGACGAAAAGGCGGGTTATTTCCATATCGACGCCCATATGGACGACATCATGACCGACCAGCTTTTCGGCCTTTGGTATTCGTCGATGCTCGGCCTCGAGAACGGCGGCCGGACTCCCATCATCCCCGAAGAGCGGGTCAAAAGGACCCTCCGGACGATCTACGAGAAAAACGTCCTCGGCTATGGCGGGGGACTGATGGGGGCCGTCAACGGCCGGACCGCCGGGGGGAAACAGCTCCGGAGCCAGCAGGGCGACGAGGTCTGGGTCGGCACCGCCTACGCCTTCGCCTCCGACTGTATTCTCCACGGCCTCGTCCGGGAGGGGATGCACACGGCCTACGGGCTTTATCACGTCGTCTGGAGCCCCTTCGGCCAGGGCTACTTTTTCAAGACGCCCGAGGCCTACCTGAACCCGGATGAGGTCCTCTGGAACGACCCGAACGCCACCTACGGGGGCAAGCTTTTCCGGGCGATGAAGTCCATGCGGCCCGGCGCGATCTGGGCCGTCTACGAGGCGCTGTTGAAAAACAGGCCGTAAAGCGCTATCTTTGATTGTTCGGGATGAAGAACGAGAAGAACCATAAGGCGAAGGCCCGGCCTTGGCCATTCCTGGCGGCCGGCTTCGCCATTATCGCCGTCCTGCTGTGGGTCATCCTGCGCCCCGGCCCGGATGCGGCGGCGAAGATCGGGAAGCTCTGGGCGGAGAGAGGCGTCAAAAAACCCAATGTCATTCTGGTCACGATGGACACGACCAGGGCCGACCACCTGGCCTGCTATGGCTATCCGAACGTCCGGACCCCGAACCTGGACGCCCTGGCCGGACGCGGCGTCCTTTTCGAGCAGGCCGCGACGGCGACGCCTCTGACGCTCGCGGCGCACTGCACGATCATGACGGGGATGTATCCGACCTACCACGGAGTCCGGGTCAACGGCAACACCGCCCTGAGCGAAGAGCAGACAACGCTCGCCGAAGTCCTCTCGGCCCAGGGCTACCACACCGGGGCGTTCATCGCCGCCTTCGTCCTGGACGGCCGCTGGGGGCTGAAGCAGGGCTTCCAGCATTACGACGACCAGTTCGACCTGAAAAAATACAAGCACCTCGACCTGGGCGAAGTCCAGCGGCCCGGCAACGTGGTGATGGACGCCGCCCTGGCCTGGCTCGAAGGCGAGAAAGCGAACCCTTTCTTCGCCTGGATCCATCTCTACGACCCTCACGTGCCTTACGCTCCCCCCGAGCCTTACTATTCGGAATATGCGCCGCGCGGCCCGGCCGCCCTCTATGACGGCGAAATCGCCTTCATGGACGAGCAGATCGGGCGGTGCAAGGCCTGGATCGAAAAGAACGGCCTCGCCGAGAACACGATCATGATCCTCATCGGCGACCACGGCGAAGCCCTGGGAAGTCACGGGGAGGGGACCCACGGCTATTTCGTCTACGATTACGCGCTCCACGTCCCCTTTATCGTAGTGTCTCCGTTTCGGGAGTTGCAGGGAAAGCGAATCTCCTCCCAGGTCCGCTCGGCCGATGTCTTTCCGACCCTGCTGGACTTGGTCCATATCAAGTCGCCCGTCAAAGCCCAAGGCCGGTCCCTCGTTCCGGTGATGTTCAGCCCGGGCCAAGATGACGGCGGCTACGCCTATGGAGAGGCCATGGCCTCCAATATCCAGTTCGGTTGGAGCGCCCTGCACACGCTGCGGACGACCCGCTATAAATACATCGACGCGCCGCGGGCCGAGCTCTACGACCTGACTCAGGATTCCGACGAGCAGACGAATATCCTCGCGCAGCATCCGGATATCGCCCGGCGGATGAAAAAGGACCTGGACAAGCTCATCGCCGAGACGAGTCTCGGCGCGCCCAAGCCGCAGGCGGCGAACCTGGACAAGGAGACCATGGAACGGTTATCCGCGTTGGGCTATGTCGGGGCGCCGGTCTCCGCCAGGAAGGCGGCGGGAGGAGGCGGCCCCCTGGCCGACCCCAAGGACAAGCTGCCGGTCTTCAACGCCGTCACCCGGGCCGGCGAGCTGATCCTGAGCGATAAATATGCCGAGGCCGCCGCAGCCCTCGAAGCCGCGCTTCGGGAAGACCCGACGATCCCCCAGGCCCTGCTCCTTCTGTCGACGTGCTACCAGGAAATGGGCCGGATAGAAGAGGCGAAGGCCAAGCTGGACCTGATCCTGAAGGACGACCCGGAAAGCGTTCAGGCCCTGATCAGCCTGGCCAACATCCTGCTCGAGGAGAAGAAAGACGAGGACGTCATCGCCCTCTGCAAGCGAACGCTCTCCGTGGACGAGCGAAACACCCAGGCCTCCACCCTCATCGGTGAAGTCTACCTGGGACAACAGAACTATCTCGAAGCCCTTCCGTATTTTGAAAAAGCGGTCGACACCCAGCCGAAGATCACCCGGACCCGGCTCAACCTGGCGGCCTGTCTCGTGGGCGCCAAGCGGTACGACCGGGCCGAAACGGAGCTCAAAACCGTCATCGGGGACTCCCCGAAATTCCCCCTGGCCCATTACAACCTGGGGTTGCTTTATGAAGAGCGGGGGAGGCTCGAGGAGGCCCGGGCGGCCTACGCCGAGGAGATCAAGATCTTTCCCCAGGAATACAAGGCCCGGTTCAACCTCGGGAAGCTCCTTTTCAAGCTCGGCGACCGGGCCGGTTCGCTGGAACAGATGCGGGAGGTCGTCCGGCTGGCCCCCAAGCTGGCGGACGGGCACCTGATGCTCGCCCGGGGCCTGCTTGACGAACCCGTCCCCCTCGACCAGGTCCAGGCCACGATCGAAAAAGGGATCTCCCTGGCCGAGACGCCCGAGCTCAAAGCCCTCGGCTATTATCTTCTGGCGGACGTCTTCAACCGCAGGCACGACCCGCAGAGAATGACCGAGGCCTTGCGCAGGGCCGAATCCTACAAATCCAAAAAGGAGTAAGTCATGAGATATCGAAAGCCCCGGCTCTCGGGAACGCTGGCCCTGTTGGCGTGTCTCGCCCTGGCCCTGCCCGGTTTCGGCCAGTACCGCGAGTATTATATCTACGGGAAAGTCATCGACACGCAGAAGAAACCCCTGGAGGGCGTCGAAATCGACCTCCGGGACCTCGCGACCAGCCGCAGCTACAGCATGAAGACAATAACGGACGGCGGGTTCAAGTTCGTCGGCCTGCCGCACGGGGTTTACAAGGTCGTCTTCAGGAAGGACGGCTATGCCATGAAAGAGGACGAGTGGAAGTTCGAGAGCCCCCAGCTCACAATGGAGAAGGTCGAGATCCCGCCAGTCACCATGGTCAGCCAGGAAGTCGTCGTGGAAGGCCAGCGCTTGAAAGCGGCCGAAGCCGGAGTGAAGACGGCCCTCGAGAAGATCCGGCAGGGCGATTATGACGGCGCCATTTCCGGGCTGAAACCCGTCCTGGATAAAAACCCCAAAGACTCCAACGCGCTGTATCTGATCGGACTGGCTTACCTCAAGAAGAACATCCTCCCCGAGGCCTCGGCGGCGTTCCTCCAGGTCACCGAATTGGCCCCGAAATTCGCCCCGGCGTACTACCAGCTGGGAGTCTGTCATCAGCAGCAGAAGGAGCCCGAGAAAGCCCTCGAGTTCTATCGGAAGGCGATGGAACTCGACCCCGCGAACCCCGACAGCCCCTTCTATTCGGGGATCATCCTCTTCGGGATGAGTCGCATCGACGAGGCACTGGCCCTCTTTGAAAAGACCCTCAGCCTGAAGCCGGACGACCCCGCGGCCCTGGAGATGGCCGGGCGATGCTATGCCCACCAGGCCAATTTCCCGAAGGCCGTCGAATATCTGGAGAAGGCCAAGGCCGGCTTCGCGACCGACCAGGAGCATGTCAATTTCCTTGACGGGCTGATCACGAACTTGAAGGAACAGATCAAAAAATAGGCCCGGCCACCCCCGCGGATATCCGGGGGCTTGACAAGGCCTCCGGAGAAATTATAAAAATATCATATATCTCTATTCGGGAGGAGAGTCCTGATCCTGAAGACGCTTTCTCGAGTCGTCGATCCGACGGAAAATCATAAAAACGGATAAGAGGGAGGTGGAGGCGAAGGACCGAAAAAAAATCACGACAGGAGGGTGTTTTCGCCGGCTGCGCCGGCGGAGACAGGGATTGCGAGAAACCAGTGAAGATAGGAGGTCAGTAATTCAGATGGCAAAAAAAATCCTCATCATCACCTGTGTCTTTGCACTATGCCTCGCCTTCGTCAACGTGACGGTCGGCCGGGCCCAGTCCGTCCTGGAAGGGAAGATCACGGGCACGATCACGGACGATAAAGGCGAGCCGCTTCCCGGAGTGGCGGTCGAGCTCAAAGGGCCCAGCATCATGGGCAAACGGTCAGCGGTGACCTCGGCCAGAGGCGTTTACGTGTTCCTCAACGTGCCTCCGGGAATATTCACCCTCACGGCGACCATGCCCGGCTTCAAGATGTTCATCCGGGAGGATCTCAATCTCGGGGCGGGCAAAGTCCTCGAGGTCAGCCCTTCGCTCCAGATGGGAGCCATCGAGGAGTCGGTGACGGTCGTGGGCGCCAGCCCGATCGTCGACGTCAAGACCTCGACGGTCGATTCCCGGCTGGAAAAGGAGCTCATCGCCAAGCTGCCGACGAGCCGGGATGCGTTCTACGACCTCTCGCTGACGACGCCCGGCATGTTCGACCATGGCAGTTCCGGCGGCTGGCTGCCCAGCCCCACGGCCTACAGCGGCTCCTCCAACGAGAACGTCTTCCTCGTCAACGGCGTCAACGCGACGAATCCGCGCGGGTCGTCCTTCGGCACTCTGGTCCACGTCAATTACAACGCCGTTGAAGAGGTCCGCGTCGTGGCCCTGGGCTCCAAGTCCGAATACGGGAGCTTCTCGGGCGCCGCGATCGACGTCCTGACCAAGTCCGGGAGCAACGCGTTCCACGGCAACGCCGCCTACTATTTCGAGCCCGTCAAGTGGAGGACGAGCAACGCGCCCTCTTCCACGGATACCTACGGGACGCCCTGGCTCTATGTCGATCCGAGCGTTATTCTCTACGGCGGCGCGCCCAAGCATGACTACGAGCTGAACGCGACGATCGGCGGGCCGATCGTCAAGGACAGGGTCTGGTTCTTCGGGGCCTTCGACTACCTCAATTCCGCCAGCACGCGGCCGCGCTGGGACCTCGTCTCCCACAGCTGGGGGCGCTACGCCGACATCAAGGTTTCGGCCGAACCCTTCAAAAACCATCGGGCTTGGGTCTCCTACCATAACGAGGGCAGCGATTACGACGGGGGAAGCTGGGGCAGCCAACCGGAGTGGGACACGTCCATGACCTACGGGACCGCCAGCAAGAACAACACCGTATCGGGTCAGTGGCAATGGCTACCCTTGAGCACGACGATCCTCACGGCCAAGTACCTTGGCTTCTGGACGAACGACACGCCTCACGTCCCGGCGGACCGCCCCGACCACCCGGGTTACATCAACTGGTGGAAATGGTCCTCTTACGGCGTTGCGGGAGCCTTCCCGTACATCGAGGGGTGGCACTCCAATCGCCAGACCATCCAGGGGGACGTTTCGCATTATGCCGAAAACTTCCTGGGCGAGCACGACATCAAGTTCGGCGCCCAGTGGACGAGGGGCCGCAGCAACTCCCTCGGCGGCTACTTCCAGAACTATGCCAACTTCCTCTATCCCTACCGCTGGACGCAATACGTCAGCCAAATGCAGAGCTGGTACGGCGACACCGGCCTGATCTTCTACAATTACGCGCAGCACGTCAATCCCTTCCTGACCGTCGGCACGTCCGACTCCCTGGCGTTCTTCTTTGATGACCAGTGGTCGCCGACCAAGCGGCTGACGGTCAACCTCGGCCTGCGCTACGACCGGATTACGGCGAAGTACGGCCACGGGTATGAATACGAGCCTTTGACCAGTCCGACCGATATCGCCAATCCGACGGTCCTCCGCGTGAGGGCCGACACTCCCGACATCTTCGACTTCAGGACCTGGTCGCCTCGCATCGGCCTCACCTACCAGCTGACCAAGGACGCCAAGACCGTCGCCCGGGCGAGCTACGGCCGCTATTACATGCCGATCACGGTCGAATACCTCCGTCGCTACGGGCCCGATTGCCCCCTCGTGACCTCCGTCTACCAGCGGTATCTCGTCCCCTTTAGCGTCGCCGACGCCAACGGCGACGGCTTCATCGACGCCTCGGAAACGAGGGCCTCGGCCCGCTGGATTGGTGCGGGTGTCGCCGCCGGGACGCTGACGCCCTACCTCGAAAATACGCTGGCGCCGAGGGACCTTTTCTCCTACCGGCTCAACGTCGCGTCGGGCCTCAAGGACCAGTTCAGCGACCAGTTCACCCTGAACCTCGAGCGTGAGTTCTTCAAGGACTTCTCGGTCAGCGCGACGTTCATCTACAAGCACTCGGGCAACCTCTTCGCCAACGTCCCGGTGATGCGGACCTCCGTCCCCGCACTCGGGCTGTCCGCCGGCGACTTCTGGCCCTATGATCGCGTCTCGTACACGACCCTTGAAGGGAAAACCGTCGAGCTCTACAGCATCAAGGTGTTGGATTACAACGGCGACGGTGTGGCCGACGCTGCGGACGTCGCCTGGGTCGGCGCGAATTCGGCCTACCAGGTCATGAACATGTCGGCCATCCAGTCGCTCATCGGGGCCAAGGCCAAGCGCGACTACCAGGGCTATCAGCTCGTCTTCACCAAGAGGTATTCGAACCGCTGGCAGATGCTGGCCTCGCTCCTCTATTCTCATTCGAACGGCATGGCCAACCGCATCTACTCCCAGGACATGAACTTCGAAGGGCCGATGGTCACGGACAACAACTGGATGAGCTCGCTGAACTACACGGTCGATAACATGACCGGGCCCCTGCCGTTCACGCCCAAGTTCGAGCTCAAGATCTCCGGCTCCTACACGATCCCCAAGGTCGAACTCGACCTCGGCCTCCGCTTCCGGATGCACACCGGCCGTCCCGTCTGGCAGCTTGAGGCCCTTTCGGAAATCACGCAGTGGAATTACCCGGGCCCATCAGGCAGCGTCCTCGAAGGCGGCATCGGCTCGATCGTCGGGGAGACAACTCCCCAGTATCTCCCGGCGCAGGCCATCGTCGACTTCCGGCTGGAGAAGACCTTCAAGCTGGCCAAGTACGGGTCCTTCAATGTCATCCTGGATGTCTTCAACCTCTTCAACTCGAACACACCGACCAGCCTCGACTACCAGTGGGAGTACGGAAGGGTCAACGCGATCCTGGATCCCCGGACCTTCCGCCTGAGCTTCCTCTACCAATTCTAAGCCCGAGCACGTTCAGATCTCCGGAGCCCGGAGGGCCGGCGCCCTCCGGGCTTTTTTTCGCCTGTTGCCGCCAGCCGGCAAATCCGGTACATTAGGTGTCGAGGTCGATGATGAAGGCCAAATTCGCTACCTTGACCATGCTCCTGGCCCTCGCCCTTCCCTTCCCGGCCGGGGCCCAGGGGAAGGTCGCCCTCCCCGAGCGGTTCCGGCAATGGCTCGACGAGGAGGTCGTCTACATCATCACGCCGCACGAGCGTGACGTCTTCCTCCATCTCCAGACCGACAAGGAGCGGGACATCTTTATCGATGCCTTCTGGAAACAGCGGGACCCGACGCCGGAGACACCGCAGAACGAATTCCGCGAGGAGCATTACCAGCGCATCAAATACGCCAACGACGTCTACGGCCGGAGCTCCTCGCTGCCGGGCTGGAAGACCGATCGCGGCCGGACCTACGTCATCCTGGGCCCGCCGAAGAACGTCGAGTCCTACTCCAACGTCCAGAACGTCTACCCGGTCGAGATCTGGTTCTACATGGGGGACCCGTCCCTCGGACTGCCGACGGCCTTCAACGTCATCTTTTTCAGGCGGAACGGGATCGGGGATTATGTCTTTTATTCGCCCGCCCAGGACGGCCCGGGCAGCCTGATCGCCGACGCGTTCGTCTCCGGCGAGGACATGGAAAACGCCGCCCGGATCCTCAAGACGTACGAGCCGAACCTGGCCTACCAGGTCCAGAGCCTGATCCCGAACGAGCGCTTGAGGCCGGGGTCCGTCTCGCTGGCTTCGACCAAGCTGATGGCCACGATCTTCAACGCCCCCCAGAAGAAGGTCCAGGATTCCTACGCCGACGCGATCCTCAAGTACAAGGATTTCATCGAGGTCGAGTACACCGCGAACTATATGCCGAGCGAAGCCAGCGCCCAGGTCATCCGGGATGGCTCCGGCGTCTTCATGGTCCACTACTCCATCGAGCCGGGCAAGATCACGGTCGAGGACGCCGGCGGCAAATACGATGTCCGCTTCGAGGTGACGGGCCGGGTGTCGGACGCCTCCGGCCGGACCATTTACCAGTTCGACCGGGGCTTCCCGTTCAGCCTGACGCCGGAGGCGCTCCAGGCCGTCAGGACGCAGACGATCTCCCTCCAGGACATGTTCCCCCTTGTACCGGGGAGCTATAACCTCGATCTCCTGTTGAAAAACACCGCCTCCAAGGAGTTCAGCAGCGCCGAGCGAAAGATCGTCGTCCCCGGGGAGATCACGGCCCCGCAGATGGGCCCCCTTCTCCTGGCCTACAAAGCCGAAACCAGGCAGGAAGGCGCGGACGAGGGCATCCCCTTCAAGGCCGGGCGCGAGCAGATCCTCTGCCAGTCCAGGAAATCCTACGGCACGAAGGACGCCTTGGTCCTCTTTTTCCAGGTTTTCGGCCTCACCGACGAGCTCAGGGCCGGCGGCTCGCTCCAGTTCTCCTTCCTCAAGGAGGACAAGCCCTTTTCTGCGAGAACGATAAAGATCGGCGGCCACGGCCCGGGAACCGATTTCGTCGAGACCCAGGACCTCACCGGCTACCCTCCGGGCTACTACCAGGTCGTAGTCTCCCTTCTCGACGCGCAGGGCCGTGAGGTTTCCAGCCGCAAGGACAATTTCGAGGTGACGACCCTGCCCCAGTTCCCCAGGCCCATGGTCATGGCCAAGCCCGCGGCCTCGTTGAAAAGAGAGGATACCCTCTACGAAACGGGCCTTCAGTATTTCAACAAGAGCGACCTCGCGGAAGCCGGGGCTCGCCTGTCCGAGGCCTATCACCGGGCTCCCGGCCGGGCCGAATTCGCCGTGGCCTACGGCACGGTCCTTTTCCGGCAGGGGGATTTCAAGCCGGCGAAAGAGGTCCTTCTGCCCTTCGGCGGGGGCGAGACCCCCTCGGGCGAGGTCTTGGGGCTTCTCGGCCAGGCCTGCCACGCCCTCGGACAATTCCAGGAAGCCTTGACGTATTACTCGGGTTACCTCTCCCGATACGGAATGAACATCGACATCCTGAATTACCTCGGGACGTGCTACTTCCAGCTGGGGAACAAGGCTGAGGCCCTCAAGGCCTGGACGAAGTCGCTCGAGCTCAGCCCCGACCAGGAAAAGATCAAGGCCCTCGTCGAATCCCTAAAAAAGAAATGAGCGGACCCGCCCCGCGTCGCTCTCAATCCCCTTCGCGGGATTCCACGGCGGCCGGGGCCCCGGCCTTGCCAGGACCGGGACTGGGAAGCCCGGCCCCGGGCTTGCCCGGGGGTCCACTTCCGCCGTACTCGCCCGTGGATATAAGCCACGGGCGAGTGGCGAGCCGAAGGCTCGTCCCTTGACGGACGTGAGTCCGCGGAGGAAGAGCGAACCCCCATTCGGGGGCGGGCGCTCCAAAGCCTGCAAAAGTTGGATTCCACGGACGTAAGTCCGTGGAGCTTCAGTGTTTTTTCCGGGACATCCCTCCTGTGTCTGCTGACTATTGATTTTTAGCAGCTCGTCGATCCTGGCGAACGAGTAACCCCGCCTTTCGAGCTCGGTGATGAGGCTTTCGAGCTTCAGGTAGAGCTTATCCGTCCGCTCCGGGTCCGTCCCGATGTGGATGAGGAGGATGAACCCGTTAAGGCCCTTGGGGTCCTTTTTCTCGTAGGCCAGGATCCGGCCGCAGATCGCCTCTGAGGAGAGGTATCCCTTCATGGAGGCGGTCGTATAGTCGGCGTTCGAGGACGTTCCCGGGCTGAAGTTGAAGAGGACGAGCCCCATTTCCCGGGCCCAGCCGGCGATCTCAGCGTTGTACCATTCGTAAGGCGGGATGAAATAGGGCGCGCTGTCCTTCGTGACCCCGAACCTCCCCATCTCCCGGAAGTTGGCCAGGAGGTCCCTCCGGAACTCGTCCCTCGTGACCAGGGTCTTGGCCCGGTCGTTCCAGTCGCAATAGAGGAGGTGCTTGTCCGAGTGGGGGCCCAAGTAGTGCCCATCGGCGGCCAGGCCGCGGATGAGACCCTGGAATTCCGGCGTGCGGTAAAAGTCCCCGGTGAAGAAGAAGCCCGCCCGGATGCCCCTTTTCTTGAGGACGGCCCGGATGTGCTCACCGCCGTCGGCGAAGGATCCTCCGGTGAAGATCAGGGCCAGCCGCCGGGATGACGTAACGCCGCGGACGATCCCGCCCTGGTCGCAGGCGAAAACGCGGCAAGGGTCGCGAAGCGGGGCGGCAACCGGCGGACAGGCAAAGCCGCTAGCCAGGAAAATGGCCACGGCCCCGCCGACGAGAACCCCGGCCTTCGGGCGCGCCATGCCGCGACCCTCAGTCCTTGACGTTCCAGCCCCTGACCTTGAGGACCGGCTGTTCGCCCCGGAGGTCCTCGGTGGCGAAGACCCCGGCGATTCTCCGCTTTTCGCCCGGGAGGAGAGTGATGTAGTTGTCGTCCAGGAAGATCGGCAGGACGACTTCGCCGGAGCCGTCGCGAACGACCCGGAGCTCCACCTGGAGGGCCAGGTCGGGAGAGGAATTTTCGAGATCGACCGTGAACTTATAGCTCGCTTCGTCCTGGGAGAACTTGTCCCGGACCTTGAGCTGGACGGGCTTCAGGCTCGATAAGGCGGTGAGATCAGCGTAGTCCTTGACCGGCGTCACGAACCATTCGTTCTTGGAATAATCGAGGGTTTCGGGCTTCGTCGACAGGCAGTAGAAGTTCGTGTCGACCATGACGTCCTTTTCCCTGAAGAGCCGGAGGTCGAGGAAATAGACCGTGGTCAGTCCCTGGGGGTCGGGGAGGGTGTCGATTTTCCTGACCTCGTCGGCCAGGAGCCCGAGGGGGACGGCCTTGGAATACTTTTCCTTGAGGTTGAGGTCGTAAACCCTAATGACGGCTTTCAGCTTTTCGGCGGGGTCGAGAGAGTTGTTGACGGCCACGATGTCCCGAGTCCCGTAATTGTAGATGAGATGGAGGGGCTCGCAGGCCTTCCGGGCTCCGTAGAAGGCCCCGTTCGGATTGAGGTAGTAGTCGTAGAACTGCCACCAGAGCTTCGGCCAGGCCGAGTTGTACATCCACTGGATGATCCCCGTCGCCTTGGGTCTGTTCGCAACGAAGGCCTCGAACATGGCCCGCATGCCCTCGTAGTTCAGGAACTGGGCCTTGGTCGCGTAATCCGCGACGTCCTTGGCCGGGCCGAGGCGGCTGTCCAGGGCCGCGTTGTAGCGCTTCAGGCCGAAGAACTCGTTCCGGGCGCAGTGGTAATACCAGACGGAGTTGATCGGCCAGAGGTCCTTTTCCGGGATCATCTTCTTGAGACTCTCGAGGGGCGGGACCTGAGGCCCGGGGCCGGTCTCCGTGTTGAAGCCGAAGGCCCCGCCGTTTTCCGTGTCCACGTACCAGTAGACGGGCGGCACATAATCGTAGGGGCCGGCCATCTTGACCCCGGACTTTCCGGTCAGCGGGCTCGTCCGGTCCTTGGCGGAGATGACGGCCGGACGCGTCGGGTCGTCCTCCTTGAGGATGGCGATGTATTCCTTTTCGAGCTCGGGCCGGGGGTTCGTGTCGCTCCCCTCCATCCAGACGAAGATGCTCGGATGGTTGCGGAGCCACTTGACCTGGTCCCGCCAGGAGTCGGCGACGAGCCGGATGTCCTCGGGGTCCTTGATGCAGCCGAATTCGTCGTTCGGCTTTCCGACCAGGTCCGCCCACTCCCACTGGCAGCTCCAGCCGGCCATGAGCAGGATCCCGTTGGCGTCGCAGAGGTTGTAGAGGTCCTCGCTCGTGCCCCAGAATCCCTCCATCCGGAGGGCGTTCAGGTTCATCTGCTTGGCATAGAGGACCTCGGCCTCGACTTTCGAGTGGCGGTTGTCGAGGAAGAGGTCATCGACCCAGCCGCCGCCGCGGACGAGGACGTTCTTGCCGTTCAGCTTGAAACCCCGGTGGCCCTGCTCGTTGAAGTAACTTGAGACCTCCCGGATGCCGAAGCGGACGGTCCGGACGTCGGAGTAGGGGTCCCGGCCCATGAAGGGGCCCCGCTGCCGGCCGCCGCCCCAAGGGCCTTCTACCCTTTTATTGGCGTCCTTCTCTTGGCCTTTCTCTCCGCCCTTCTCTTCGGGCTTTTTTCCGGCCAGGGCTTTGGCTTCAGCTTCGGCCTGGGCCTTGTCCGGCTTCTGCCGGAAGGTGAGGGTGAGCTGATAGAGCTCCGGCCGTCCCAGGTCGTGGGTCCACCAGACCCGCGGGTCCTTGATGATGAGCTCGGGATGGCTGTCCGGGGTCAGGACGGCCTTTTTCGTCTCCTTGGGTCCGAGCGTCACCTCTTCGCTGAACTTGAGGTTCCCGATCCGGCCCTCGAATGTCCCCGAAACCGGCCTCGTCGAGCTGTTTTCGAGCTCCGCGGAAACGGTGAGGCGGGCCTCTTTCAGCGTGTCGAGGTTCAGCTTGGTCACGACGAAGGGGAAGTTGACGGCGACGTCGCCCGTCGTGCGTAGCCGGACCTCCCGCCAGAGCCCCATGCTGTTGTCTGGCGGTTTGGGGTTCCAGTCGACGAAGCCGATGGTGAAATCGCCCTTCCGGGGCGGGAAGACCTCGACGGCGAGGGCGTTCCGGTCCCCCGGCTTGGCGGTCCCGGTCACGTCGATGGAAAATCGCCGAAAGGCGCCATAGGTTATCGCGGCGTCGGCGACTTTCTTGCCGTTGAGCCAGACGTTGGCCCGGTAGTTGATGCCGTCGAACTCGAGGCGGACGCGGCGCGTGCCGGGACCTCCCGGGACGACGAACTCGCGCCGGTACCACCAGGAGACCTGGAAAGGCTGTTCGGGCACGGCCTTCAGATTTTCACCGACGAAAACGTCCGGGTAGATATTGTTCTGGACGAGGGTGCCCATGACGGTCGAGGGAACGACCGCCGGATACCAGCCCTCGATCTTGAAGCCGGGCTGGGAAATCTGTTCTCCGCCGCCCTTGACCTTTTCCGACGACTGGAGGAACCAGATATCGTTGAGATTGACGCTGTGCTCGCCGGGGCCGCCCATCATCGCGGGAGGCCGGCCCGGCATCCGTTCCTGGCTCCGATACTGGGACCGGGCGTCGGAGACGGCCAGGCCGACAATAAGGCCGATCGCCAGGCCCGCCGGGACACTTTTCCTGAGAAGAGCCGCGGTTGATCTGTTCATGATACCTCCAGGCAAGAATCGAACACGCTCATCGTTCTATAACGCGTGCCGGACACGTCAAGATGCATCCATTATATCAATTCCCCCTGATTTGGCCAAAAAGCGGCTCAGCGCTCGATGCGGAGCGTGACGATGCCGAAGCCGCCTGGCGCGGAGATAGAAGGACTGGATCGGTCGCCCGGGGAAGGAACCCTGCCGCCGATCAGGATCCCGGCCTCGTCCTCGACGCCGGCGAGTCCCCCTTAAATTCCCGTCGGATTGCGAACGGGTCCCTTGACCCGTTCCCGGATTTTGAGGAGGTGAAAGGAGGCAAGGAGGGCCTGGAGAGGAATCCCCGTAGTCCTGCTCCATTTCTCGCAATAGCCTTGGATGAGGCCCTCCTTGCGATGGCCCCATGGTCGCAGGGCGCTTCCCGGCGGTCAATCGTCTTTCCGGGCTAATCGGAGGGGGATAAATCGTCCTCTACCCTCACCTGTAAAGGGGATGTGGGGTCAAATCTTCAAATTTGCACTTTTTATAGGCCTGACCCCACTATAACTTGCACATAAGCAATAAATTGACGACGATGGGGCCCGCAAAACCCCGCGCCGGGGAATCCTCATGACGTAGGATTTGATTCCACTCCGCGAAATCGGTATGATGAGGAAAATACGAGAGAGGGAGGTGCCCATGAACGTCAAGAAATTCATCGAGACCCAGGTCGAGGAGATCGGGAAGACCGTCGGGAAGGGGAAAGCCATCTCGGCCCTCTCGGGCGGCGTCGACAGCTCCACCTGCACGGTCCTGGCCCATCGCGCCCTCGGCTCCCAGCTCAAGAGCGTCTTCATCGACAACGGCCTGATGAGGGCCGGCGAGCCGCAGGATGTCGCCAAGATCTTCAAGGGCCTGGGGATCACGGTCGATATCGTCGACACCAAGAACGAGTTCTTCGCCGCCCTCAAGGGGAAAACCGACCCGGAAGAGAAGCGCAAGGCCTTCCGCTACGCGTTCTACAGTTCCTTCGGCCGGGAGGTCCTCAAGAGCAAGGCCCCGTTCCTCGTCCAGGGGACGATCGCGGCCGACATCATCGAGACCCAGAAGGGCGTCAAGACCCAGCACAACATCCTGGAGCAGATCGGCATCGACCCCGAGAAAGGCTTCGGATTCAAGGTCGTCGAGCCCATCAAGGAGCTCTTCAAGCACGAGGTCAGGCTTGTGGCCAAGGAGCTCGACCTGCCGGAGAAGATCTACAACCGGATGCCGTTCCCCGGCCCGGCCCTGGCGACCCGGGTCATCGGCGAGGTGACGCCCGAGCGGGTGGCCCTTGTCCGGGCGGCCACGGTGATCGTCGAGGAGGAGGTTGCGCCGCTCAAGCCGTTCCAGGCCTTCGCCGTCCTTCTCGCTGATAAGGGCACGGGGATCTCGGGCGGAAAGCGGACCTTCGGCAACATCATCATCATCCGTTCGGTCGAGAGCCAGGACGCCATGACGGCCGAGCCGACGCCCGTCCCCTTTGACATTCTGACCAGGATGGCCAAGAGGATCACCAAGGAGATCCCCGACGTCAGCCGGGTGGCCTACGAGTTGACATCCAAGCCGCCGGCCACGATCGAGTACATTTAGCCGTCCAGAGGAGGAGCCATGCCGTACGTCGGCAAGAAAAAGCCGGGTGTCCCGACCCTCGGGATTTTCGTCCCCTGCGACCCCCGGATCGACGAGGGATCGCGGACGCGGG
>Ga0315282_10003896_pt1 | contig 26463 bp, 15 predicted proteins | sample YL17G07_20_MG_FD_203693 | JGI IMG/M metagenome (GOLD analysis project Ga0315282, IMG submission 203693) | Sediment microbial communities from Yellowstone Lake, YNP, Wyoming, USA - YL17G07_20 | ecosystem: Environmental > Aquatic > Freshwater > Lake > Sediment | place: USA: Wyoming | collected... | reverse complement strand
AGGCACAGTGGGCTTGTTTCCGGATTTCCACGCCTCGATTCTATCATATCCCACCGAAGACTTAGGAACGCTCTTCATCTACGGACTTACGTCCGCAGATTTACGAAGGTACAATTAAAAGGATACGAGGATTTCCGGGAAAAGTTCCTCGGTTTTCGAATTTCGGTTCACGTCTTGGCCCGCATCAAAGGATGGACTTTTGTACCCTCTCCGTAGACTATCGCTCGGTAGGCTTTTTCAATCCGGTCCCAGTTTTCTTCTCGATCCAGAGACCAAAACCGGCCCATGACGGTAACGACCTCTCCTGTGGCCAAGGACCGACACATCTCCTCGACTTTTTCAACATAAATCGCGCCGCTCTCCGGCTTTTCTCCCCGACGGCCGATGAAAGCGTGGACGTAGACTCTCCCGACGCCCACCTTTGCGGCCAAGCGAAGCAGGGCAAAGAGATGCTTGATCGTGCCGTGTGAACTGTAATGAGATACGATCCCCATCAGGTGAAGCGCTCTGCCTTCCTTCTTAGCACCCTCCATGGCCCAGAGGAAGGCCGGGTTGGAATAGAACGACGCGTCTTCGATGGCCCGGTCGATTTTGACCCGGTCGAGAAATATCCGCCTTCCGGCGCCGATGTGGAGGTGTCCTGCCTCCGAGTTCCCGACCGTGTTCGGAGGCATGCCTACGGCTTCACCCGATGACTTCAGGGTCGCGTGGGGAAGATTTTCCCACAGCCAATGAAAACTCGGAGTCTTGGCCTCGGCGATGAGGTTTCCGTATTTCTCTTCCCGAACCCCCCATCCGTCGAGGATGACAATCAGGAGCTTCCTCTTCTTCTGGCCGGACCGCTTGAGAATCAGGCTCTCTCCGGTCATCTCCGGCGGTTTCTCCAGTCCAAGGATTTCAAGGATGGTCGGGGCGATATCGGCCAACTCGCCTTCGGGCCTCAAATCCCATTGCCCGGTGGTGTCCCCGGCAAAATCAACAAGAATGAAGGGCACAGGGTTTTTTGTATGTCCGGTGTTGACCGCGCCGTCGGGATAGAGCCACTCTTCCACCGTCCCGTGATCCGAAGTGACGACGAGAGTCGCTTTTCCCTGGCGCGCCTCTTTGGCAACAAGTCCGAATTCTCTGTCAACAGCCTCGATCGCCTGCAGGACGGCGGACTTGTTTTCGATGTGACCGACCACATCGACATTGGCGTAATTAGCGATGATAACATCGCAGCCGACGTCTTTGAGCTTGGCGATGATCGCGGCGGAGACTCCGGAAGCGCTCATCTCTGGCCTATCGGCGTAGGATAGGATTCCCTCGGGGGAAGGGACGGCGATGCGCTCTTCCCCGGGGAACACCTTGTCATTCTTGCCGTTCAAGAAATGGGCGACGTGGACGGCCTTCTCCGATTCAGAGATCTTGGCCACCTTGAGGCCGGAGCGAGTCAGGACCTCGGTCAGGGTGTTCCGGATTTTGGCCTCGGGGGGAAAGGCCACCCTGACCTTCAGGTGGGGAGCGTATTCGATCATGGTCACAAAACGGAGACTCATTCCTTTTTTGATCGGGAACCGGTTGAAGTCGGGGTCGGTCAGGCTTTCCGTGAGCTCGACCTCCCGCTCCCCTCGAATATCATAGAAAATGGCAAAATCGCCGGTTTGGGGCCGGGCCAGGGCACGGCCTCTGGCGTCGACTTTGATAATGGGCTCAAGAGCCTCGTCCTCCTGGCCGGCTCGGTAAGCCTTTCGGATGGCTTCGGCCAGGGTGAAGCTCTTCTCTTGGGTCCTAGGCATCAAGGTCTCTCAGGGGGAAATTGAGCTTATACTATAGAAACGAAGGGCCGAGTTGTCAATCTAAAAGTCACCCGGCGAGAAATGAAAGGCGGGGACCATAGAAGCTATGAATGCCGGGCGCACAGCATAACGGGTTCGGCTTTGAAAAGTAAATTGTTTCCCAGGCCGGGAATCTATATAATCTTACGAAAAAGAGGTCTGAAACATGTCAAAACTTAATAAGACGCTCCTCCTGACTCGGAGCGAAATCGCCGGCCTCATGACGCTTCAAGATTATCTGGAGGGTGTCGAGTACGCCTTCAAAATTCACGGCGAAGGCTTGAGCTTCGGCACGACGATGATCCAGGGCGACACGCCGGGAGAGCTGGAATTCCACATCAAAGCGGGAGGGCTTGTCTGGCACGACCAAAGATACTATGGTTTAAAGATCAACGGCAGCTGCTTCAGCAATAAGGCGAAACGAGGCCTCCCTAACATTCTCGGAGCCATACTCCTTTTTGACGGCGAATCGGGTTTTCCACTGGCCATCATCGATTCCGGGGAGCCGACCACGAAACGGACAGGCGCGGGCACCGCGGTCGCGATGAAATATCTGGCAGCCCCGGATGTGAATGTCATGACTGTCTGCGGCTGTGGTAACCAGGGGCGAATTCATGTCAGGTACCTGACCTCCATTCTCCCCATCAAAACGGTCTATGCTTTTGATCAGAGCCCGGACATCGCCAAGGCTTTTGCTCAGGATATGGCGCGCGAACTTAACATCACTGTCCTTCCCACACAGGACCTCGCTTCGACAGCTCCAAAAAGCCGACTGATCGTTACCTGCACGCCGGCAAAAGTTCCTTATCTTCTCCAAGAGCAGGTGAAGCCCGGAACAACTGTTGCCGCCGTCGGCTCCGACAACCCTGAAAAGCAGGAACTGGACGCCCGCCTCTTGAAGGGAAATAAACTCGTTGTGGACATCCTCTCCCAGTGCGCCCGAGCCGGAGAACTCCACCACGCGCTTCAGGATAAGCTTATCGCGATCGATGACGTGTACGGGGAAATCGGCGAGATCGTAAGCGGGAAAAAGCCCGGCCGGACGAGCCCATCCGAAATCATCATCTATGACGCGACGGGGACGGCGCTCCAGGACACTGCGGCGGCCATTCTGTGCTATGAAAAAGCGTTGGCCCGGAACGCCGGCCGAAGCATTAGTTTGCTGGAATGAAAGGACTTGATCTATGGACCTGAATCGATTGCAGCGGCCGGTTTTTCTTGTCGACAAAGCCAAGGTCCTCCGCAATGTGGATAGAATGGCCAAAAAGGCCCGGGCGAGCGGGGTCGTTCTGAGGCCGCACTTTAAGACCCACCAATCCGCCGATCTAGCTGAATGGATCAGGGAATTCGGCATTGATAAGATCACGGTTTCTTCGGTGGACATGGCCGAATATTTTGCCAAGCATGGTTGGAAGGACATCACCATCGCAGTCCCGGTCAATATCCACCAGATCCCGCGAATCAATTCTTTGGCAAAATCTATCGAACTCCATGTGATCATTGACTCGGATTTTACAGCCGTTCGGCTGAGCGAAGGCATCGCCAACCACCTCAATGTCTGGATCGAAATCGACACGGGTGATCACAGAACAGGGATCTCCGCCGATCGGATTGAACAAATTCTAGATTTGGCGAGAATTCTCAGTCAGGCCCCCGCTTTCTATTTCAAAGGCATTCTGACCCATGATGGGCATTCCTATGATGCATCGGGCTCGGAGGAAATCCTGAAGCTCCACAAGAAGTCCCTCGTTTCTCTGCAAAATATCAAACAAGCCCTGGAAACGGCTGGCTGCTCCGATTTCCTGGTCTCGATGGGAGACACGCCGTCCTGTAGTGTTGTCAACAGCTTTTTGCCGCCGATTGACGAGATAAGACCCGGAAATTTCGTCTTCTACGACATCATGCAGAAATCGCTCGGGGTTTGCCGGGACGATGATATTGCCGTGGGTGTTGCCTGTCCTGTCATTTCAAAACATCTCGAGCGAAAGGAGCTGATCGTTTACGGCGGCAGTGTCCACGTGAGTAGGGAATCTCTGTCCCTTCCCTCGGGCAGGCTATTCTACGGGCAAATCGCCAGGCTCCAAGAGAATCAGGGCGCATGGACAGCGCCGATTCCGGACGTCCATCTCAGTTCATTGTCCCAGGAACACGGTAAAGTGACCGGGCCGGAAGATTTTGTCCGTTCAGTTCAGATCGGGGATACGCTGATCGTCCTGCCCATCCACGCCTGCATCACGGCCAGTCTGTACGCCGAATATCACGTTTTGAATGATGGCGTCCTGAGAACACTTCACGCCTGAGGACAGGCCAAAAATTCCAACTTCGAAGGCCTCCGTCGAACCGGCGACCTTTGATATTGGCTTCAAGAATTATTTTACTTGTCCTTTGAATATCAAGGGCGCAATTTCTTCCAAGAATTGGCCGTTGGCAAAGAAAAGAAATCTTTCCCGAAGGGCCGGATACTTTTCAAATAAGCCCTCGTTTGCGAATACTTCGTCCGGGGATTTCCCCAGACCACGGACTCCCGTATCATTCACCGAAAGTATCATCAGCACGTCAGGTTCCGTCCACCAGGCGACATTGGCATAGAAAATACCATTGCTGCCGCCATGAGTGATCAAGTTCCCATAATCGGTATTCAGAGAGCGCCAGCCGTAGCAGTAGTGGCCATTGCCGTCCTCTATATAGGGAGAAAACAATTTTGATTTCTCTTTTTCAGATAAAACCTCGTTTCCTTTGAGAGCCACCATCCATTTCAACATATCGTTTATGGTTGAATGAATCCCGCCGTTTCCGTACAGGTTCCAACTTATGACCGCATTCTTATCGGTTTTCGACCAGCCATGCTCGATCGTTGTTCCCCACTTTTTCCCATCGAAATAGCCGATGGCAAATTGCCGATTTGTCCAGTCGGGAATTTGGTACCCTGTTGACTTCATTCCAAGGGGGCCGAAGAACGTTTTTTGCAGATATTGTTCGTAGTTCAGGCCCGTAATCTTTTCGATGACGGCGGCCAAAAAACTGAACCCAACGTTTGAATAGCTGTATTTTGTTCCCGGTTTGAAATTGAGTTCCTGCTTCAGACTCCGGGAAAGGACAGATTCTTTTGGGGCATGATCATAGTCGCCGCCCACATCCTGCAATCCAGACGAATGCGTCAGCAGATGATGAAGGGTGATCATGTCTTTATCGGGAGGCATATTCTCGAAGTACTTGGAGAACTTATCCGAAAAGCCCAGCTTTCCCTCTGACTCCAGGTGGACAATTGCAGCGGCAGTGAACTGCTTTGTGATCGAGCCGATATCGAAGACGGTCTCCATCGTATACGGCTTTTGCGATTCCGTGACCGCATAACCGAAGGATCTTTGATATTGGATTTCCTTTCCTTTGGCAATGATCAGAATGCCCGTGATGTTTTTTTTCATGAGCCCGTTCACATATTCATCCATCAGCGTCCGCTGAGGCAGTTGGCTGATCCCCTGCGTGATCATAGCCATCGAGAAAAGGCTCAAAAGCGCCAATCCCAAGATCACAGTCTTAAATCCCAGGCGCATTATCCTCTCTCCTTTCCATGGACTTGATTCTATTTATTTTTCCGCATGGCCTCGAGCGACCTGTCAACTTTTTCCATGGGAGGAACTCCCTTGGGTGGATTCTTTTTAAGCTGTTCCATGATCAACTCGACAGCCTTCTCCAGCTGCCTGTCCCTTCCGAGGTAATCATCACGCGGAAAGTTCTCCACGACATGTTCCGGGGTAAAGCCGGAGTTTTCCAGAATATATTTCCCCTCCGGGCTGAAAGTGCCCAGGCTTGGGGTTGTCACGATTCCCCCGTCAATCATCTGATAAGGAGCGCCGGCAGAACCACCTTGGACACCCCCCCAGGTCCGCGTGCCGACGGTCGTGCCGAGATGTCGGATCGAAAACTGGTACGGCAAAACATCTCCCCCGGAACCAGCCTCAGCATTGACCAGCATCACCTTTGGCCCGGAGATCATGTAAAAGGGTGACGTCAAAGCCGGTTCCTGGCGCGGCACATACCAATGCACCTGCTGACGGTCAAGGATATCCAGCTGGTAATCTGTGTCGGCACCGCCATCATTGAACCGTTCATCGATAATAATCGCCGCCCTGTCAGCCTGGGGGAAAAAGTATCGGACAAACTCCTGAACCGACTCCGGCCCTGTGTTCGGCTGATAAACATAAGCGATCTTTCCACCAGAGAGTTCCTCCACTTTTTTCCTGTTCTCCTCGATCCAGACCCGCCGCCTGAGATCTCGCTCACTTTCCAACGGGACGACGGTCACCGAACGGCTTCCCTCGTCCTGGGGACGGTTGTTGATTCGAAGAGTAATCCGCGTTCCCGCGGTGCGCGCAAACAGGGAATAAATGCTTGTCGGATAGGTCAGTTTTTGGCCATTGATCTCCAGGATGTAATCCCCTTCCCGCACATTGACCCCCGGCTGCGTGAGCGGGCTTTGCTCCGCCTCCCGATCCCAGATCGAGGTGCGGAGGATCTTCTTGATCCTGTATAACCCATTCGCCACTTCATAATCACAGCCGAGCAACCCGATGGCAGGCTTCTTCTCTCTTGCCGGCCCTCCGAGCTCTTCCGGCAATTCATCGACGCCGGACGTGTCTCCGCCCAAGACTTCGGTGTGGCTGTTCACGACTTCCCCAAGCATATGTTTGAGGACGAAATTGAGATCCGAACGATAGCGAAGGTCGGAGAGGTAGGGCTCATAGCGCTTTCGAATTTCGTTCCAGTCGACGCCGTGCATATTTTTATCATAAAAATAATCTCTGTGCTTGCGCCAAGCCTCGACAAATATCTGCCTCCATTCAGCTTCAGGATCAAGGGTCATTTCAAGCCGGCTGAGGTCCAGCATCCCCGCCCCCGCTTGGTGCGATTCCATCGCCGTCGTGATCCCCCACTTCTTGTTCAATGAATACAGGATCTTTGAGCCGTCAGCGGACAGATCATACGTTTCCATTTCAGGGAGCACCTCTTCCACGGCTCCCGTTTTCGGATCGAAACGGCGCAGCCTCTTTTTGTTCGAGAAAGGATCAGGTGATAGAGCTGCGCAAAACAAAACCTGTCCGTCAGCCAGCGCCCTGAGGTCCGAGTATTTGCCGGGAGGGGCGGCAAGCCTGGAAGTCCTGTGGCCGAGGTTCTCCGTGTCGATCCGAAAGGGAATACTTTGGCTCGTTACTCCCTCTTTCGCGGTCTTGGCTTTCTCGCTCGCAGAAACGGGCGGAGTCGGGAGGTCAGCCTTCAACTGGACACCGTAGATATCCCAGGTCACCTCATTCAAGAAAGGAAGCGCCGAAAGGTCCATTATGGCTCGGGTTGGTCCTACATTCGTGCTGCCCAAGAAGAAAAGCAGATTACCGTCTTTGCTGAACGCGGGATTACAGGCATCGCCGATGCCATCGGTGACAGCGTAGGTTTTATTGGTCTCGAGGGAATAGAGTTTCAAGACGCGGAAATTCGTCCGCCTCCTGTCTCCGTAAGCAATCCACTTGCCATCAGGCGACCAGGCAATAGCGTCATCATAGTCGATATAAGCCTCGATCTGCAGATGTTTTCCCGTGGCCACAGTGACAACGCCGATATTGCGCATTTTGTCCAGATAGGCAATCTTAGCTCCGTCGGGCGACCAGAGAGGTTGACGGTAATAATCTGGCTTGGGGAATTCAATCTTCCTGGTGACCTCCCCGTTTTCCGTGTCCGCGACATAAAGGGCGTATTCTCCCCCGGCGTCCGAAAGGTAGGCGATGCGCTTCCCATCAGGCGACCAGGCGGGGCTGATTTCACGCGCACCCGGTGTGCGGGTGAGGTTGAGGACATTCCCTCCGTCTGCCCCGACAGTCATAATCTCACCCCTGGCTTCGAAAGCCGCCTTATCCCCGTCGGGAGAGATGTCGGCCCCCATTATCAATTGAGACACATTGACACGTTCTGGCCCCACCTGGTGTTGCCGGCTCTCAATATCAACCTTAACGAGCTTCGAAGAGCCGCTCGCTATGTCGAAGAGATACAGATATCCTCCGCTTGTATAGACCAGTTTTCCCGATCCTCCTCCGAGATGATCGACATCGGTTATACCGTTCTCCACCAGGCGGCGTACCTGCCTGCTCTGAGTGTTATATTCATAAATGGCCATAACACCATCGCGGTCGGAAAGAAAATAGATGCGGTCACCGAGCCAAACCGGGAACGTATCAGTGGCATTCTCATGGGGGATCTCAACATGATTGTAGTCGCTTAAATTTACGACCCAAATCGGCGGCGTTTCGCCGCCGCGGTACCTCTTCCAGGTCAGATACGCATTCCGGGTCGGAGTGTAGGCCAGAGATTTGCCGTCCGGTGAGAATGCGGCCTCAAATCCCTTGCGCATGGGAAACATCATTGGATGCCACCCATCTTTATCGATGGTGAATAAGTTGGAACGAAGCGCATAATGCGCCCGTCCCGAAGCAAAAAGGATTTTTGTTCCATCTGGGGACCATCCCAGCACAGAATCGGCCTCGGGATGGTAGGTGACCCGGTGGGCCGTGCCCCCGGCGCTCGGCATAACATAAATGTCATCGTTCCCGTCAATCCGGGCAGTAAACGCGATCCACTTGCCGTCCGGGGAAAATCTTGGGCGGGATTCATTTCCTATCTGAGAGGTGAGCTGGACGGCTGTCCCCCCTTCAACCGTAGTTAGCCACAGGTTGCCTCCATAGACAAAAACGATTCGGTTCCCCGAAATATCGGGCCAGTGAAGAAAGCGCGTATCTTCGGCCTGGGCAATCCCGTAATAGAGGCACAAAAAAAGCCCCAAGAACAATGTCGTTCGCTTGACCATTTTCTCTCCTTTACCACTGGTACTTGTTCAGCCCGCCATCCTTTCCGTTGGACGTGTCGTACCAGGAATCCAGGAGCTCGAACCAGTTTTCAACCTTGTTATTTCCAGGGATGGCGCCGTCTTTGCACCAAAAGTATTTGCCGTAAGGCCTGATCAGATCAACGCCAAGATTGATCTCCGGCTCTTTGGTCATATCCAACGGACTGTACCAATATTGATAGGCCCAATGCCGCTTTCCTCGCCAAATCCAGTCCCCTGCAGGGAAAAATACATAAAGACCGTGCTTTCCATCTTCAAATCCAGGATAGTCATCGACCGGCCCATAAGAATAGACCACCACTTCATCTGTAGCTCTGGCCACCGCCGTGGCATTCGCTTTGACCACTTCGCTCAATCGATCGCTTGCAGCGATGTTCTTCGCCAGCCCATAGAGGTCGAAGTAAGGCGTTGCCACGATCCCGGGAGTGATCATGGGTTGAATATAGAAGAATGTTTTGGGGAGGCTTATTCCCCGGCAAGCTTCGACGTCCTCCTTTTTTGCCTCTTTGGCTAAATTCTGGGCCAAAACATCCACCGCTTTTTTCAAGGCCTCCACCTTGGTCAAATCGTAGCAAGCCCATGACTCACTCGGCTGGCCGTCGCGGATTTCTTCAAAAATGAGCCCACCCAGGTCTCGAGCCGTCATCGTGGCCGGGTCACAATATTTTTCTTTTCCTCCCAGGGTGTGATCGGGCTCTCCGTTATCGCCGCCGCCCGCTTTGAGCCTTTCCAAGATCTTGTCGTAAGCCCAGGGGCCCGTCGCCGGCGCCGAGGCGATGACGACCTGGGCGTTGAAGGAGCCGTTTCCCGGACGCCACTGGTACATGTTTTCAACGCCGCCCATCAAGCAGACATCAAAACCCATAAAATCCACCGACTCATTGGCCGAGAGGACATCGGTGAATTCTGCCGTATAGATAGCGTCCTTGTTGCTTTCATCATCGTAGGCCACCCATTGACCGCTGCCGTGAGAGTAGATAATCAGCGCATAATGATCGGCGGGATAGTGGGCTTTGCAATAGCGAATGAATTTCTTGAGCGTATGGGCGTCACCCATATTAGCGTCATAATTGGAAGTCTTCGTGATTTCGGGAAACTCCGCGGCGCCATCGAGCCGTTCAGTTTTATCATGTCTGATTCGGTAAATCCGAGTATCTGTAAAATCTTCGCCAAAGACAGAGGTGTCATTCGAAAAACCGGCAACTCTGTCGATGAGCATGATGAGCTCCACGCCCTGATTATCGACAAAGCCTTTTTTCATCTCGGCGATGTCATCGAGCAGGGTCTCCTCGGAGGAGTTGCAGCCTGCCGCGAAAGACATGATTGTCCAATGATTTCGAGAGGTTTTGCCCTGGGCAGGCTGGCTGGATAAGGTCAGCGCCAGGACGGCGAAAATGGCGAGTCCAATAATCTCTTTTGTTCTCATACGGTCCTCCATCAAACTCAAGATTCCTTTCTCTTCGGCCAAAGAGCGGCCGGGAGATTCTTTCTCCTCGCGAGATCGTTGAATTAAGCAAGATCCTGTTCGGAGATCTTATCAAGTTCTTTCCGGGAAGACTCCCATTCATTCTTGACGTCTTCAAAACGCTTGATCAAGCCATCCGTCGGTTTCGTGTCGGGCCCTACGACGAGGCCTAGAGGCAGGAGGAACTGGCTGTCGAGCATCGGAGGAAAGTTGCAGGTGTCAAGCTGCGTTTCGTTTTTGGTCTGCATGAGCTTCACTTCGATCGCCGTGAGCTTGTCTCTCAGCTTTTTCCCGGAAACGGCGATCTCGTCGGGCGCTCCGCTCTCCGCCACAGGAGGGAGGAGACTGTTCAATAAAAATAGGTGACCCACTAGGCGACACAGGGGACGTGTAACGTGCCAAGAATCGCTACCCGCATTCCCCGACTTTCCTTGACATCTCATCGCGCCAGGTCCTTTACCTCCCACGGCGGTTGGATGTGAAAATCAATAGAAAGTGGCTCACGCGGATGCTCGCCTTGAAGCCGGGCCATCGTTTCTTCAGCGTATCTGCCATACGCTTTTTTCCCCGCTCATACTTTTCGCGGTCCTTGTCGCGGCCGAACCGTGCCCATGATCATCAATGATTCGGGCCTCAAGTACCTGAGCACCGATCTGTGGCCATAAGTTTTGATCCTCTGCTATTTGCGTTTGCCGCTAAGTCGGTTAACGACCACGCTGGCGAGGGCGAGGATTTCCTCTTGGAGGTCACCATGGCCGTGATCCATGTTGAACTGGGCGGCGACGGCAATCTTGTGGTCCGGGAAGTATTCCATCGCAGTGTTATAACCAGGGAAGTAACCGGTATGGCCATACATAATCCCTAGAGAGGTCGGATGGACACCCACTCCCAGGCCGGCAGGGAATTCGCCGTGGTCCAGCAGTTCAGTTAAATACGGCCTCTCCATAAGTTTTCCTTCGTAGAGCAACTTCGCCCATCGCACCAAATCGCCGGGATTCGAAATGAGCCCTCCCCCTGTCCATTCCGTGAGCGGATTGCTCATGAGCAACCCCTCCTGGACGGTTTTTTTGATGGTGATACCAAGGGGATTCTGGGGGTCGATGTAGCCGGGGACGATTCCTGGCAGTTTTCTGCTCGTCGCCGGAAGTGTGTTTTTGAGCCCGAATTTTTTAAGGATCCTTTTTTCGAGTTCGTCATAGTATGTGGAATGCGTCGCTTTTTCGATAATCAGTCCGGCCAGGATGTAATTTGTATCCGAATAATGAAATTTCGTCCCCGCAGGGAAAAGGGGTGGAGCATCTAGGACATAGGAGATCAGTTTTTCCGGAGGAATAGCCTGGTCGGGATTTTGGGTCGAGATGACGGCGAGATCTTCTAAGAACTTCTTGGATTCGAAGACATGGTCGAGGATCCCACTCCTGTGATTGAGGAGCATCCGGATTGTGATCTCATGGGCATTGGGAAGCCGGGGTAGCCAGGCTTCATTCTTGAACCATTTATCTATCATATCGTCCAGAGAGACTTTCCCCTCTTTGGCCAGAAGGATCATGACACCAGCCACAAATGTTTTGCCGACGCTGCCTGAAGGCATCCTATCGGTCGGTTTCATGAGGGTCTTGCTTTCAACATCTGAAAATCCTACCGCCACCGCAGAGACTCTGCCGTCAGGGAGAATGAATGCCGCTGTCGCGCCGGGGAATTTGAATTGGCCCCGGAGTTCTTCCAGCTTAGCCTGGAAATCCTGAGTGATCTTCTTCATCTCAACGCCCTGGCCGAATGACCCAGATGCAGCTGAAAAGAGCAGGATAATGGAACAAAAGATGGTTAGCCTCTTGGCCATGAAACCTCCTTTATTGATGGCTGATTGATAGATAGGAATTGCGTTCCCGCGAGCGATGGCCGAGTGAGCCTTCACGCGCCGATTTTGCCTCCACGCACTGCCCGGAGCATAAATAACTCCGTGAGATATATATGTCAAGCGCCCCTCTCCTCTCGGCACAGCCCTTAGATGTGACAGGCCTCTCTTGCCTAGTATACGGTAAGTCACTATGCAGCTTGCGATTTAGCATGATCCTCCATCAGACTTATGACACTTTTTTCTTCAGGACAAGAATGGCCGGGACATTCTTGCTTCTGACCAGATCATTGAATTGAGCGAGCTCCTGGTCAAAAACCTTGTCCAGCTCCTTCCGGTAAGAAGCCCATTCGCCTTTGATGTCTTCAAAACGCTTGAGCAGACCATCAGTCGGTTTCGTGTCGGAACTCAGGACGAGGTTCAGGAGCAAAAGGAACTGGCTGTCCAGCATAGGAGGAAAGTTGCAGGTGTCGAGCTGGGTTTCGTTTTTCGTCTGCATGAGCTTTTCTTCGATGGCCCTGAGTTTATCTTTTAGTGACTTCCCCGAAACGGTGATTTCGTCTCCCTGCCCCTTTCCCTCGAGGCGGGCGAGGAGATGATCGACCTGATCGCGGACATCCCTTATATCGCGAACGGCCTGTTCGAGCTCGGCGAACTTATCGCGCACTTGAACGGCAAGGTCAAACTGAGCTTTGAAGTCTTCGGCTGTGGTCGAAAGCCGCGGGTCTTTCTTGACTTCGAATGTCTGGGTTTGATTCCAGGAGCCGATCTTGAGACGGACTTGATAACTTCCCGGAACGGCCTTGGGACCGATGCTCCGGGCCGCGAAGAATGCGCCTTGGACGGTCTCGGCTGGGGGATAGGAGAGATTCCATATGAACCGGTTCATTCCCGGCCGGAGAGGACCCAAGGCTCCGTCCTTACTAGAAAAAGTGCGGACGATTTTGCCTTCGGAATCGAGCACCTCGAGCAGCACCTCTTCCTTCGGAACCTCGGCAAGCTGGAAATATATGACTGCCCCGGGAGGAGGGTTCTTCCCGAACTGGGCGTCGCGCGAGCTTCCCCCCACGGTCCGATAAGCGGCCCGCGGTTGGTAAAGAAAATACTTCCCGCGAGCGACCTCATCAGTGATCTGGCGAAGAGGTGTAATATCATCGAGGATCCAGAAAGACCGGCCGTGTGTGGCCAGGGCGAGGTCATTTTCTTTTATGGCCATGTCAGAAATCTGGACGATGGGAAGGTTGAGTTGGAAAGACTGCCAGCTCTTTCCGTCATCAAACGAGACGTACATGCCAAATTCCGTCCCCGCATAGAGCAACCCCCTTCGGACCGGATCTTCGCGAACAACCCTGACAAAATGCCTGGCCGGGATGCCGTTGTCTGCCGAGATGAGCTCCCAGGTCTTGCCATAATCATCGGTCCTGTAAATGCAGGGCTTGAAATCGTCGAGCCGGTAGCGCTGGACGGCGATAAAAGCCCGGCCGGCCGAATGGACCGAGAGTTCGATCATGTTGACCGTCGCCCACTCCGGCATGTTCTTGGGAGTGACGTTTTCCCAGTGGGCTCCGCCGTCGCGGGAAACGTGGACGAGCCCGTCGTCCGTTCCCGCCCAGAGCTCCCCGGCCTTGAGAGGAGACTCCTCGAAGGCGAAGATCGTGTCATAGATTTCGGGCCCGGTATGGTCCAGAGTTATGGGGCCGCCTGAAGGCTTCTGCTTACTTTTGTCGTTTCGGGTCAGGTCGGGGCTGATTGTCTCCCAGCTTTGGCCCTCGTTGAGGGACTTATGGACATATTGAGAGCAATAATAAAGGATTCGCGGATCGTGAGGTGAGATCCGGATCGGCGCATTATCCTGAAACCTGTATTTCATGGCCTCGGTCGCCTGACCCTCGTCCATCTCCGGGTAGGCTTCGATGTTCCGGGTCTGGCCGGTCGAGCGGTCCAGCCGGGTGATCAGGTTGTACATGACTCCGGCATAGATGATGTTCGAGTCCCGCGGGTCGACCCAGATATGGCCCTGCTCGCCGCCACCGACTTCATACCAGTCCTGGATGGAGATTCCGTCTCCGCTCGTGCGGCTGGCGATCGAGGCGGTTGAGTTATCCTGTTGAGCCCCGTAGAGCCTGTAGAAAAATTGATTGTCCGTGGCCAGCCGGTAGAATTCAGCCGTCGGCTGGTTCATTTGGGTAGACCAGGTCTTGCCGCCGTTGAAGGAGATCGTCCCCCCTCCGTCATTCCCGTTGATCATGATCTTGGGATTCTGCGGATTGACCCACATGTCGTGCGTATCGCCGTGGGGAAGATCAATCATTTCAAATGTCTTTCCGTTGTCCCTGGACCTGTGAAAATCAATCCCCATCACATAAACTGTGTTTTCCTCCACCGGATCGGCATAGATGTGCGAGAAATAGAAGGAACGTGTTCTCAGAACCCTGTCTTTGTTGACCCTGGCGAATGATTCCCCTTCGTCTTCGGAAAAAAAGATTCCGCCGTCTTCTGCTTCAATAATTGCCCAGACCCTGGAAGGATTCGCGGGCGAAACCGTGACTCCGATCCTGCCCTTGACTCCCTTCGGAAGGCCGCTGGTGAGCTTCGTCCAGGAATCGCCGCCGTCTACGCTCTTGTAGAGCCCGCTTTGTTCCCCTCCGCTGACCAGAATCCAGGGCTGCCGGAGGACTTGGTAAATCGCCGCATAGAGGACCCGCGGGTCTTGGGGATTCATGGACAGGTCGACGGCACCCGCCTTATCGCTGACGAATAGAACCTTGTCCCAGCTTTTTCCTCCGTCTTTCGAACGGTAGACGCCTCTCTCCGGATTCGGCCCAAAAGCATGTCCGAGGACCGCGACGAAAACGAGATCCGGATTCTTCGGATGGATTCGGATGCGACCGATCTGCCCGCAGTTCTCCAAGCCGACGTTCTTCCAGGTCTTGCCGGCATCTTCGCTTTTGTAAACGCCGACACCGGTTTGGACATCACCCCGAATATTGGCTTCTCCGGTTCCGACATAGATGACGGTGGGATCGGACGGCGCAATAGCAATCGCCCCGATTGAGCCTGACTTAAAGAAGCCGTCGGAGATGTTGATCCAGGTCGTTCCGGCGTCCGTTGTTTTCCAGACGCCGCCGCCTGAGGTCCCCATGTAGAAAGTGAAGAGGTCTCCGGGAATCCCGGACACGGCGGGCGCCCGGCCTCCCCGGAACGGCCCCACGAGCCTATACTCCATGGCCTGGAACAGGGTCGGATCAATGGCCGGCTTCGTGGGCAAAGCTTTCCGGACTTGCCCTTGCGTCAAGCTCGTCAGACCAAACGCGAAGCTCGAAAACAAAAGCAAACAGAAAAGAGTCCAGCGTCGATTCCGTTTCAAGGCAACCTCCTCTTCTTGTTTCCTAAAATCCAAAAAAGACGTCGGAGCTCAGCACTCCTCCCGCCCGGCGGACCGTCTTCACGTAGATCGCATGGAAGACCTTGTCGATCGCCACGAGGCCGAAATAATCTCCCATAAAGGCTGTCCACTCGACATCCAGAGGAACGTAATCAAAGCGATCGATGACGCGACCGCGGACGTCCTGGATGATTCCTTTCGAGTCCAAGTTGAAGGTCTTCTCCATCAAAGCGAACGGAAGGCGGATGGGCTGACCCTTCGGAGCGGCCGGCGTTTCAAAATAGGTCAAGCCGACGCGCCCGTCATTATTCAGAGCAATAGAAGGCAACCAGGTGCCGAAGACATTGGAGTCGTTGACCGGGACCGGTTTCGTCCAGGTCTTGCCGCCGTCCGCGGAGCTTGTGATCGAGACCCAGGCCATTCCGCCTTTTGTGTAGCGCCCGTCGGTGAAAACAACGTAGAGCCTGCCGGTTTTCGGGTCGATGGCGGGGTGGACAATCTCTTCTGCGAATGACAGCTCTTGTTTGAGTTTCAGCAATCTCCCGGCCATCTGAGGAGGAACATAGTCGGTAACCACCGCCGGCTCGGTCCAGGTTTTTCCACCATCTTCGGATTTTATAAACAGAACCGCCCGGCCTTCTATCCCCTCGCTGTAAAAAACATAAAGACGACCTGCCTTGGGGTCGATGACCATCTGCGGATCATCGGCATAGATACCCGGTTTGGGAGGAGAAATCGCCGCCAATTCACTCCAGGTTTTCCCTCCGTCGGTCGTTTTGGCCATGGCCGCTGGGCGGGGAATCTTGCTCGAATCAGGTTCCGAGCCTTTTTTTATGGCTTCGGCGACTTCTCGCGGCACCTCGGCGCGAGTCGATAGAAGATATGCGGTTCCGGGATGAACAGGGTCAGCCGTGACGCATGTGTTGTCGAGACTAAACTCTAAGCCGTGATATTTCACGACAAAATTCGGCGGATCCCACGTCCGCCCTCCGTCGGGAGAAGTGAACACGATGAGCCCGAAGGCATGGTCTTCCTTTCCCATGAGAGTGGTCAGAACACTGATATAAGCCCTTCCTTCGGGCCCGAAGGAGACCCAGGGGTCGCCATCATCATTGAATAAATCGGAGGGCCCCCCGGCGCACGCCAGGGCCGGAAGTATGTACGGCTTGCTCCAGGATTTCCCTCCGTCAAAGGTTACAGAGGATCTGCAGAGCGCGGATCCTTTGGAAGTGTTCGTCATCCAAGAGACCAAGATGTTCTTCGGGTCTTTGGGATTGACGGCTCCGTGAGGTTCGTACTCGGAATGAAAGGCAGGATTTTCGGGCGTGCCGCCAATGCATCGGCTGAGCTCAGCATCCGGATGAGTCTGAACGCTGATCAGAGTCCCACCTATGGGAGATTCTTTTTCTTGACCGCGAGAGAAATAAGAAAGAAAAAGCCCCAGGATGGCAACACCCGCAAGAACAAGAAAAGCGCCATTCCGTGAACTACCGTTGGGGATGAATGCTTTTCTTTTTTCCATGAAATTCTCCTTTTCTCGATGCTGACAATTTGCGATCACGTTACTTTCCCATGCTCTAAGGATTTCGGACCGCTCAATTTCCAAAAAACATCGCCGGCCTCCGCGAAAGCTTCGATCCTTCTCGGATGTCAACAATACTAATGAAGCCGATCTATATTGTCAATCATAAATTCTCATATTTTGAAAACTGTTCCCATCTTGAGCCATCTGTCTTGACAAAGAGCAATCTGGCAGTATATAAGAGATTTGACCTGTGCGCCAAAAGAGGAGGAAAGATGCAACTCAAAAATACTCTTTCGGTATTTGCGGCCGCGACTCTCTTGGTTTTCGGCCTAGCTTCGGTCTCGAACGCCGCAGAGGCCAAGAAACCAAAGATCTTCATTACGGCTGATATAGAGGGGGTTGGGCACGTCATAGGAAGGGAGTCCATGGCTCCGGGGTCCTATGAGTTTGATCGAGCGCGGCACCTCATGACCGCAGAGGTTAATGCGGCCATCGAAGGTTGCCTCGAGGCTGGGGCCGGAGAAATCACGGTTACAGACAGTCACGGCAACTGCCTCAACTTGATTCCGGAGGAGCTCAATGAAGCGGCATTCCTTATCCGGGGAACTCCCAAACCACTGGACATGATGGATGGGATTGATGAGACTTTTGCCGGCGTGATCATGATCGGCTACCACGCCAAAGCGGGAACCCCGATGGCCAATATCGCGGCGACCCAGGCCCTGAGCATTTTTGACATGAAAATCAATGGGCAGTCGATCTCTGAAACCTACTTGAATGCCGCCATCGCCGGAGATTTCGGCGTCCCGACAATCATGATTACCGGCGACCAAAACGTTGTCAAGGAGGCCAGGGAAATCCTGGGCAATGTTGAGACGGTCGCGACAAAAGAATCCCGGGGTTTTATTTCCGCCGGCTCGCCACACCCGAATGTCATTCACCGCCAGATAAAAGAAAAAGCGCGGACGGCTGTGGAGAGGATGAAGAACAGAGAATTCAAGCCCCTCCATGTGGCCGGCCCGATAAAGATGACGATCGTTTATAAGAACGCTTATGACGCCGAGCACACGAGCTATCTTCCCGGATATCGAAGGATCGATGGCAACACTATCCTCATAGAGCTCAAGGACATGAAAGAGGTGGCCGCCTTGATTCTCGGACTGGGAATTATCTGATTGGCGCATGGGGCAAGCTCCATTTTTCAACGCCAAACTCAAAATTTATAGAAATTATGCCAATATTTAAAATTCTTCTTGACAATTTCTTCTCCCTTAATTAAATAAGATGTAAGATATCATGGCCATGAAGCCTTATACCCACATTTGGGGCTGGATTCCAGCAATGGCCCTTAGTCGGACCAAACAAGGAGGTTCCATGCGTATCCCGAGATTTGCCGAGAAATTGGCGTTAGCCGGCATTCTTTTCCTGGGACTTCTCTGGGTTTCGTCTTTCGCCCAGATCCTGACCGGAAATATCGAAGGCACGGTCAAAGATGAAGAGGGCGCGGTTTTGCCCGGAGTAAACGTAGAGATTTCGAGCCCTTCTCTAATGGGAGTAAGGTCTGTCGTAACAACCGAAAGGGGCTTTTTCCGGTTTGTCAATCTGAGTCCGGGAATCTACAAGATAACATTCAATTTGGAGGGCTTTCTAAAGGTCGAGAATCAGAATGTCAGGGTCAGCGTAAACAGCACCATCACGATCGACACGGTCTTGAGGCAGAAGACGCTCGAAAAAGCGGTTACAGTTTTGGCCCAGGCGCCGGTCGTCGATGTTACAAAATCCAGCATGTCCACGACGTTCAGCAAAGAGAACATCGAAAAAATCCCCTCGGGAAGGGAGACCTACATGGACATCGTCAAACAGGCGGCCGGTCTTACGCCCGCTTACGAGAGTTCGTCACGCATCATGAGTTTCGGATCCAACGCCCAGTCCAACGGCTTTTACGTTGACGGCGTGAACATGAGCAGCCCGGAACTGGGCATTGCCTGGACCAGCATCCAGCAGGATGCCATGACAGAGGTCGAGACAATGGGCGTCGGCGCCCCGGCCGAATACGGGAAACTTACGGGAGCCGTCGTCAATATCGTGACCAAATCAGGCGGGAATAATTTAGAGGGATCGCTATTCTACTATGGCCAGTACAATGCTCTCACCGGTGATAACAATCCGGACTCCAATAGATGGTTTTCATACAAACGGGACACCTATTATGATGTCGGATTTTCCGTCGGCGGACCCATTCTCAAGGATAAGATCTGGTTTTTTAGCTCGACAAGCTTAAAGAAAGATGTGTCGACCAGCTGGCAGAACGATCCCGCCTATCCGCCGGACGGAAAAGACAGACAGGGTTATCTCAAATTGACTTTCCAGATTTCCCCGAAGTATAAAATAACGGCCGCTTTCCATTATGACAATCAGGCCTACACAGGCAGCCCTTCTCCGATCGAGACGAAAGAGGCGGTGTGGGGTGAGGGCGTGAAGGGGCCGCTGGTGAATTTCCTGTTCACCTGGATTACAGGGAAAAACTCCTTCTTGGATATCAAGTACTCGGGATGGTGGAGTAGGGACGATGCCCTGACCCCCTTCGGAGGCGATTTTAATAAAAAACTCCATTATGACCTGGTAACAGGAGCGTTCTCCAACGCCCCCGATTACTCGACCTTCTGGGATATCAGGAAACAGGAAGCGCAGGTGAAATTTTCTTATTTTGCCGAGGATTTTCTCAAAGCCGATCACGATTTCAAAGCCGGCGTCCAGTATATTAACGGTTACAACCACGGCTGGGGCGGCTATTCAGGCGGATCTCTCTATCTTGACTATGGCGGCCAACCCTATCTCCTTTATCAAAGGCAGCAATGGCAGTACGGCGGCCTGACGAACTCAATCGGAGCATTCGTCGACGATTCGGTAAAAATCGGAAGCAGGTTGACCGTCAACCTCGGATTGAGATACGACTACCAACGGGCCGATTACCCCTCTTTTTCGCGCATGAGTGGCTGGACCTGGCTGAGTGAGAAAGCCCCGGGCATAGACAATCTGATCAATTGGAAAGTCTTCTCGCCCAGAATCGGGTTCGCCTACTCCCTGACTGCCGACCGGAAGACTCTGCTCAAAGCTCATTATGGACGCTATTATGATTCGCTCCTGATCGCCCAGTTTGACATGCCCGGACCCGGGGTGACCGATTTCTATGCTTCCTTCTGGGACGGGGCTAAGTGGGTCTTGTATAACTTTGCACCTGGGACTTTGGGTTACATTATGGACCCGAAGCTCAAGAACCCGTATGCCGATCAGTTCTTCATCGGCCTTGAGCGCGAGCTGTTCCGGGATTTCTCGGTCGGGGCTCTCTATGTCTACAAAAACGAAAAAGATCTCTTGGGACAGGAAGATCGCGGAGCCACCTACGAACTGGTTCAGAGGGTCTCCCCCGACAACGGAAAGACCTACACAGTTTATAACCAGACAAGCCCCATAGGCAGCAACGTGTACTGGCAGACCAACCCCAAGGGTTATGACCTGACCTACAGAGGACTCGTCTTCACATTGAACAAGAGATACTCCGACAACTGGATGCTCAACGCTTCGCTGATCTGGTCAAAAAACGAGGGGCTCATCTGCACTGCGAAGAGCACCACGCAGATGGCCATGGGCTGGTATGCGGGAAGCTTCGGGAAGGATCCCAATGACCTGATCAACGCCCGCGGCTACCTCCAGAATGACCGGAGATGGGTGTTCAAGCTGCAGGTCTCCTATTCTTTTCCCTGGGGAATCATGGCCAGCGCGAACTACCTCTATCAGTCAGGGAATCCCTACGCGGCTTTCGTCAGGGTGCTTGACCTGAATCAGGCTCCCTACCGGTCGATCTTCGAAGCTCCCCGGGGAGACAGGCGGTTTAAGCCCTATAATAAGTTGGACCTCAGAATCGAAAAAACCTTGCCACTCCACGGGAAAATCAGATTACGGGCGTTGGCGGACATTTTCAACGTCTTCAATGACGGCACCGTTGTCGACATGCAGTCTTACAACGTTTGGTCTGAAGGATTTGGAGTTGGGAGTTACATGCTCACTCCAAGGCGGGTTCAGCTGGGAGTTTCGCTGGATTTCTGAGAGAACAGGGTCGCTCGCAAGGGCGGGCAGCGTGCTAGTTAAGTTCTTTTGTTCAGTAACATTGTAGAATCAGAAACTTAAAATGGATCCCTAGAAAGGAGGAGCATTCGTGAAACCTAAGTTCAAGTATCAGTGGTACCAGGAGATTTTTAACAACATACCAAAAATACTCGAAGAGGCCAGGAAGGCCGGAAAGGAACTGGGGCTCGATAAATTTAAAAACAAGATAGGTCTTTACCCAGGAAGCTCGTCCTGTCCCGGTTCGCTCCCAAAATATGTTCTCGATGCAATCGTCAAGGCCAACAAGGTTCCCATCCTGCCGATGAGGATTGTCGAGGATGAGCTTCGCGAGGTCATAAAGGATGTTTATGGCGATGAATATGACGGTGCGGCCGTCAACACCTGCGAATCTGCCCTCCGCGTGACCCTGGAAACTCTATTCGCTCCTCCGACGATGCGCAAAGGAGATGCTTATCGAGGCCGCTATATCTTTCCCTATCATGAGGATCTTGAATTTATGGCAAGTTACGGACGGCCCTTCCCACCGAGATACAAGAACGTCTGCGTCGACCGAAGCGCCTCGGCCGGAGAGCTCGGCGTCGAAGGAAAGAGCCTGGCGAACCTGGAAACCATCTTTGTCAAGCTCGCGGGAGCGAAATACGAAGCTCACGGCATAAAATTCAACATCGTGCCACTCATGACCAGAACCAACTCGGTCCAGTCGATTAAGAGAATCCAGGAAGTGGCGGAGCGCCACATAGCGAATCTAGTCGGGTTTGTGACGGTCGGCTATGACACACCCGGTTACGGATACGGCGAAAAGGACAAGAAGGGAGTTCCGGTTCTCAAGAAGATGATCGGCGGGCTGGCCGCGAAATATGATCTTCCTTTCCTGGTCGATTACGCCAGCGGGCTCCCCGTCGTCGGACAGTCGCCCCAGGATCTGGGCGCCGACGTGGGAATCTGGAGCATGGATAAGGCAGCCAGGGCGCCCATCAGCGGCCTCATGGTGGGAAAAGAAGAAGCCATGGTCTACATCCGGAAGGGCCTCGGCCTCGGCGGTCAGCGCTACGGTGAACTCTCTTCTCACAGCAAGGCGCTTTTCTCACTCTGCGACCCGGGCCGCGACGCCGTCGTCGGTCTCACCGCCGTCCTGAAGATGCTCCGCGACAACCCGAAGAAAATCCTCAAGCCCGTGGACAAGTTCCATGAGATCGTGGTCGAAGAGTTTAAGAAAATGAAGCCGGCCCGGTTTAGGGACAAGCTCATCATCACCAAGTCTCACAACATGGGTGGGACGGAGCTCAACTATGAGCAGACCTGGGATGATGGAGATTTCGGGATTCCGATCTTCACCATCGAGGACGCCTTCGCCAACACCAACCCCATGGCCTCGGCCCAGGAGGAGATGGGCGTCTATCCGGCGACGATCTACAGCGGCAACATGTTCCTCGGGCCGGGACTCGGGACTTTTGACGATAATGCCGACCTTAACGAAGAATATACGCGGTTGGGCGTGAAGTCTCTGGTCAGGTCCGTAGAGATCGTCTGTAAATACGCCGGCCTGACCGACTAATACGAACGCAATAAATAGGTTGACGCGGACACGGGTGGCGCCGGAGGCCACCCGAGAGCCCCCGTAGCGGAGGGGGAGCCGTCGGCTTGTCCGACGGGGGAACCGACGAGACTGGTTCCCCCGGGGTCCGGGGGCCAGAGGGTGGCCTCCGACGCCACCCTGAAGCGGGAAGTCATATTGATTATTGCGTTTGCATTAGTTCTGCAGCTTAAACGACGGTTTTGGGCTTGCGCACGAATTCGAAATCTTATATAAAGGCGCCATGGCTCAAGAAAATCAGGAAGTCACCTTAGTCCGGAAACTCGGGCTTTTTGATTCGACGATGATCGTCATCGGTGTCGTCATCGGCTCCGGGATTTTCCTCACGACGGGCATCATGGCCAAGTCCATTCCCAGCGGCTTTCTCATTCTGCTGGCCTGGTTCGTGGGCGGGCTGATCGCTTTGGCCGGGGCTCTCGCCTACGCCGAACTCGGGGCCGCCATGCCTGAAGCCGGAGGGCAATATATTTACCTCCGGGAGGCTTATGGACCCCTGAGCGGGTTCCTCTTCGGCTGGATGATGTTCCTCGTCTACCAGACAGGTTCGATCGCCGCTCTGGCCGTCGCCTTCGCCGAATATTTCGGCTACTTTTTTCCTGGTCTAGGCACGGCCAACACTCTATTTTCGACCACGCTGACCGTCTTTCACCATCCGTTGCATTATTCCATATCCGCGGGCCAGCTCGTGGCCATAGTCATCATCGTCCTCCTGTCCCTTCTCAACTTCATCGGTCTTGTCCTGGGAGCGATCATCCAGAACATCTCTACGATCCTCAAGATCCTCACGCTCATCGGCATCGTCGTCCTGGGATTCTTGCTCGGCAAGGGCGGGCACATTGATTATGGGGTGGCTTCGACGGGCTTCGACTTTTCCAAGCTCCTCATGGGCTTCGGAGTCGCCATGATCGCCGTCATCTGGACATATGACGGCTGGAACAACATCAATTTTGCCGCCGGGGAGATCAAGAAACCCCAGCGAAACCTGCCCCTGTGCTTGATCTTCGGCACGCTCGCGGTCACGGTCCTCTATGTCGCCGTCAACTATATATACCTATATGCCCTTCCGATCAAAGAACTCGAGGGAGTGGTCAGAGTCGCCGAAAAATCGGCCACTGTTCTCTTCGGCGGAGTAGCGGCGTCGGTCATCTCGGCAGCCGTCGTCGTCTCGACATTCGGAGCCCTCAACGGCGTTATCCTGACAGGCCCCAGGGTCTATTATGCTATGGCCAAGGACAGGCTCTTCTTCAAAAAAGTTGCCAGTGTCCATCCCCGCTTCAGAACCCCGGGTTTTTCGATTTTCATCCAGGCCATCTGGGCCTGCCTCCTGACGCTGAGCGGCACTTATGAACAGCTCTTTACTTATGTGACTTTCGCAGCCATAGTCTTCTACATAGTCGCCGTGGCGGCTGTTTTCACCCTGAGGAAGAAATTCCCCGACCTCCCCCGCCCCTACAAAAGCTGGGGCTATCCGGTCTTGCCCGGAATTTTCATCGCCGTCCTCGTGGTCCTGCTTATCAACACCCTGGTCAATAAGCCTATCGAATCTCTGGCCGGATTGGGCATCGTCGCCCTCGGCCTTCCCGTCTACATGTACTGGAGGAACAAAGAAAAAAGAGCCGCCGGACCGCAGGCCGTTTGATTCTGGCGCCTCGCGGCGGTGACCTTCTTTAGGCTGCCTTTTTTCGCTCTCATTTTCCCTCGATCGGGTCTTTACCGTCCCAGATCCAACGAACGAACCACTCCTCGTTGTGGGTCATGACCGCAAGGTTGGATTTGGGTTTGTTGATCGGATGGTCAAACCCTTTGTAGAGCACAAACCTGACAGGGACGTTATTATCCTTCAGAGCCCGGTACAATTCGAAACTATTGGGGGTGACGGCTACGGTGTCCCTATCGCCATGCTGGATCAGAACGGGAGTGCTCGCTCCCTTGACATAACTTATTGGGGCGGTCTTCTTGAAAACTTCTGGGTCATCCCATGGATTTGTAGAGCCATGATATTGGCCCTCATACCAATACATGTCGGCGATGCCGTATTGAGTGGCCCAATCAGAGATGCCGGCTCCAACAGACACTGCCTTGAAGCGCCGGCTGTGAGTGGCTAAAAACGCGGATATGAAACCGCCCTGGCTCCAGCCCATAGAACCGACCCTCGCCGGGTCGACGTAGCCGAGCCGAACGAGATGATCGATGGCGGATTCAAAATCCCATTCATCGTGGACGCCAAGGTTCCGGACGTTGCGGTTCCTGAACTTTTCTCCATATCCGGCGCTCCCCCTGTAATTGACCTCCAGGACGAGAGCTCCGCGGGCGGCGAATCTCTCGATCGGGTAATAATGCGTCTCCCTGGGGCTCATCTTCAACTGGGGATCCACAGACTGCGGCCCGCCATGAATGACAAAAAGAAGGGGATGCTTGATCTTCGGGTCGAAATCCGACGGTTTGATGAGGATTCCATCGACGCCGAGCCCGTCCTTTGATTTCCAAAAAATGTGTTCGCGCCGGCTGAGTTTGAAGCCGCTGAGCTGGCTGTCGAAATCCGTGATTTTTGCCGGCGAAAATCCGGGAAGCGGAGAGACGAAGACTTCGGCAAAAGTACTGAAGTTTTCTCCAATGAGGGCGACCTTCCGGCCGTTCGCATCGAGCGAATACCCCGAGCATGACCATTCGGGTTGGCCCGAAACTTTCTCCAGCCGGGACCCGTCAGGCTGAATCCGGAAAAGATACCGGTCGGTTTTCTGAAGGGCATCGAAATAGATCCCCTCTCGGCGCCAGCCGAGAACGGCAGGATTCTCGTCGAAATCGCGGCTGATGAATTTGACGTCCCCACCGATTGCAGACACGACGGCAATCGGATCGTTGAGGGTCACTTTGCCCTTGCCGGCCGAGCTTTCAAAGGCAATCGCACGTCCGTCCGGAGACCATACTGGATTCCTATCGCTGCCGTAGAGATCGACTATTTTCTTTACACCTTTGCTTTTTAGGTCGACGACGTAGATGTCCGAATCATTGCCGGCAATGACACTCGGCGCCCACCGGCCGTCAAAGGCGATCTTGGTGCCGTCCGGCGATATGGAGAACCCATCGACGGTGAAGGCCTTCCCCTCGGTGATCCGTTGAAGCTCGCCTGATTTGAGATCCAGTTTCCAGAGATGGGCCATCCGGAATTCTTCTCGGACCCATTCGAAATCGCCGAATGTTTCGCGCCGCATCTTGAGGCTCTCTTCCTCCGGGTCTTGGATGGCCAGGGCCACCCAATCCCCCGCGGCCGAGATGTCGTAGGCCGCTATCCCCTGCTCGACTTTGGTCAAGGCTTCGGCCTCGCCGCCGTCGATCGGGATCCTATAGAGCTGGTTTTCCCCTGTCTGGTCGGAAAGAAAAAACAGGGATCGGCCGTCAGGCGACCATTTGAGGCTGCCATTCGACCCCTTGTCTTTGAGAAAAGCCTCCGGTTTCTTGCCCTCTCTGGCGATCCAGATCTCCCGATCAAAGCGGTCTTTCTCCCAATTCGCGACTTGGATGGCATAGGCAACCGTGCTTCCATCGGGCGAAAGGGCAACTTCGGAAGGCCATTTCAGGCTGATGAGATCGCGGTTTTTCGGTATTTCTGCCGGGATGGCCAAGGAATAAAAGGCCAGGGCACAGATAACCACCAAACATGCTTTAGATGCCTTCGATACCATATGAGCATCCTCCTCCCAGGTAGAGTTTATCCCGAATGATCTTTGTGCAAATTAGAGAGCCACCCAAGCAGCCATCCCCCCGAGATCATGTCGACTTACCTTAAACCCGAGCTGTTTCT